>Ga0208738_1000451_pt1 | contig 10811 bp, 6 predicted proteins | sample CryBogCBE21Jul09_FD_184561 | JGI IMG/M metagenome (GOLD analysis project Ga0208738, IMG submission 184561) | Freshwater microbial communities from Crystal Bog, Wisconsin, USA - CBE21Jul09 (SPAdes) | ecosystem: Environmental > Aquatic > Freshwater > Lake | place: Crystal Bog, Wisconsin, USA... | reverse complement strand
TACCATGGTTAACCCCAGTGGTCCTGTGGTGTTTACTGCCAATGCCGCTAGCAGTGGAACCTATGCGTTTACTACTTCAGGATTGAAGTTTCCTGATAGCACTTATCAAACCACAGCCTATACTGGCCCTGTGTCAACCAGCACCTTACACAATGGCAGTTCTACAGCCACCCTAGATGGTAGTGGTAACTTCAATGCCAATATGTTCTTGGCTGCTGAAGGCAACACAGGTAATAGTGGTTATAGTTTCCAAAATGATGGTGGATTTGATACAGGTATGTTCTCCACAGGTGATGGCGTTGTTCAGTTCTTTGCCAATAATCAGGAAGTTTTTAACTTTGGTGCTTCAAGTCTACAACTTAACAAATCCCTTGATGCAAATAACCAAGAGATTGATAGAGTTAATCAAATCACTTTTAATGATACATCTGTTCAAAATACAGCATTTACTGGCGATCTAAGAATCAATGGCACTTGGTTAAAGAATGTCAGTGATGGTGAAATCTACATCAGCCCACAAGATGGCAATACTGGTGTAGAGTTTCCTAGTGATAACAACAGCGGTGTTCAACCAGTAAGATTATTCAACCTTAACACTGGCACGGTTCAAATCAACAGCAATGGTCAAGTTTGGACCTTTGGCAATGATGGTAGTTTGTCATTGCCAAATCAAGTTGTTTTGAATAGCACTTCTACCAAGTTCTTGGATATTCAAGCCAATGAAATCCAAATGAACGCAGATGGTCAATCTACATATACATTCCGTTTGACACCTGGTAATAGTCAGTTGAACACTAACCAGTTCCAAATCTTTGATGAAGGTGCTAACACAGAACAACTTAACATTACCAATAGTTCTGCGACATTTACACCACCTGTCGTGGCCAATGCGGGCTTGACCATTGGTAATGGATCACCAGGTTTGACATTTGGTGATAGCACCGTTCAAACCACAGCATGGACTGGTTCTGCTAATATATTCACAGCAACTACACTAGTTCAAAGTGCTCAGTTCCAAGCCAGCAATGGTGCAAGTCAAACCACTGGATATAGTTTCTACACTGAAACAGATCAAGCCACTGGTATGTATTCTACTGGTGATCAGGATTTAGAGTTTTACACAGATGGTCATCTAGTAATGCAGGCTTCTACCAGTAGCCTAAACATTGCCTTACCTATCCTGTTTGCTGATAGCACAGTTCAAACCACAGCCTATCTTGGACGCAGTTTATTTGCTCAAGGTAAACTATCAGGAAATCAAACTATTCCCAATGGCACTGATACTACTTTACAGTTCCAAGCAACCAATGACCCCAATGGTTGGATTAATGGCAGTTATCAGTTCAAACCCACTATAAGTGGTTGGTATGAAATCACACTAACAGTATTGTTTGATGTAGATGGTACTAACACTGATACTGGTCAAATCAACGCACAAATAATCGCCAATGGCACTAACCAACAGTTGATTCTACAGGACCAAGTCAATGTCAATCAACCCAAGACATTATCAGGTACTGTGGTAGTATTGATGAATGGATCTACAGATTATGTCGCATTCACAGTCTATACCAGTGCTACTACCAGCCAAGACATCATTGGCAATCAAGGCACTTACTTCACAGCGAGATTGGTCTAATGATATCCACACTGGCCATAATAGAATCAGAAAACCAAGACCTTGCTGTTCATACTGAACTATGTGCGGCAAGGTATCAGGCCCTGGATGACCGTTTGGGTAAAGTGGAATCTAAAGTTGATGAAATCCACAAAACCGTAGAAAGTCTTCATGGCGATCTTTGGCGAGTATTGATAGGCACAGCGGGCAGCGTCTTAGTGGCAGTTATAACCACATTGGGCGTTATATATGTCCATATGAAATAAGAGAAATCAATGACTATACAAGTAACTAAAACACCTTTCGCTAAAATGACCTATACGCCTGATGTTCCATCAAGTGCCTTGGGACCCAATGAATATAACTCTGGTTTCAACATTGAAACAGATGTTAGAGGTATTCGCAGTGTAGCAGGTGATCAGGCTATATTAGATACAGTACCTGGTACTCCAACATTTGTCACAGGCGGATTTAGACGCGGTGGTGAGTTTTGGTTTATTGTTGCTGTCACTGAAGGACACTGGTATGCCAGTAATGGATCCAGTGCCAATGGTTATACAACTTGGTATGATATTACCCCAGTAGGTGTGGGAACATTTACAGGTTATACACAAAGCACAAACTTTACCGCAGTATGGAATGGTAATATTTTATTTGTCAACGATGAACTAAATCCTCCATTATTCTTACCTGATTCAGATAATGCTGTCTTGGTTATGTATAGTAATCAACAGCCATTGGCCATTGTGGATATTACCAATGCATCTACTACCACAAGAAAAATAACGTTTAGCACATTGACTTATGCTCCATTCCAAGTGGGTAGTTATATTTCTATTAGTAGTGTTCAACCCAGTTATTACAATGGTACATTTTTAGTCACAGCCTGTGATGATAGTTCAGTGACCTATGTGGATAACACCGTGGGACCATATAGCAGTAGTGGTAGTGTAAGTCCAGCATATACTTGGAACTATAACCCCTCTTGGCAAAGTGTCAAGGCTGGTTTTCTACGGATGTATAACACGCCCAATGTGGGTAGTATTCTTGTTGCTGGTAATCTTATTGCCACAACTTATAATAATACACAAGAAGTTTATCCAGTGACCGTACAATGGAGTCAGGCCTTTGGTCTAAACTCTGCGCCCATAACTTGGACTCCAACTATTACCAACGTGGCCAACCAGTTAGAAGTTCCCTTAAAAGGACCAGCCATTGATGGATTTAATCTTAATGGAAACTTTTACCTATGTAGTTATTGGGATACCGTAATCTTTACTCCCTTAAACTATTCAACTACCAGTGCGCCTATTTTGGGTGTTAACTTATTCTGTGAAGGTCGTGGATTACTATCTACCAACTGCTGGGCTGCTACAGACACCGTGGTTTATGGTATTGATGCTCGTGATATTTGGGTGTTTAATGGACAAACTTTTACTGGTTTAGGTAATCAAAGAGTCAAAAACTGGTTTTATGATCAACTAGATCCAGCACATTATAATCGTGTGTTCTTACAAATGAATACACAAAAGAACCAAGTGGAGATTTATTATCCAGATAAATCTGCTACCAATGGTGTGCCAAACAAAATGATCTCCTATAGATTTGATATTGACTGCTGGAATCCACCCCGTGATGTTGACAATGCTACTCTAGCCACAGAAAGTCCATTATGGTTAAATGGTGTACCTCAACAAAGTTTAAGAACCGTTGTATATGCTCGTGGTGTCACAGGCAGCAAGATTGTTCAAAAGGATCAAGGTTATTATTTTATCAAGGCTTCTGGTAATGATCATCCTTATCCTATTAGCAGTGAATTCCGTAGAGATAATATTAAAATATTGCCAAACTATACCAGTAAAATCATGGTTCACCGTGTGCTACCAGAAGCACACAATATTGGTACATTTGTTAATCAAGGCAATGAACTTCCTATTTTACCAAGTCCTGGCAGTTTAACGGTGACCATTGAAGGTAGTAATAGTGTTGGTTCAACTGCCACTGAAATCACAGCAGTATCATTGGCCATTGATGCCAATGGCAATGCCAATGCTAATCCTTGGGCACAAATAGATGGTAATGCGTTTCGTGTTAATAGTCTTAAGATAGATAATACATCTACTTCTACCGTTTGGTTATGTACCAATATGACTTGGCAAGTAGCAGATGTAGAGGAAGATCGTTAATGATTATTAATAATGTTAATAATGCAGTTTCATATTTGTTATCTGGACCCACAGGCCTTGGTCAGAGTTTTGATGGATTTAATGATTATAAATCAGCCTATATGACTGGAACATTTAGAAAGCCATTTACCATACCTGTCACTACCACAACTTCAGCACCTAACTGGTATGTGGCTCCTATTGGTATAAGCAATATTACGCCGTTAAATGTTGTGAATAGTCAAACTAGCAATATACAGGTATTCTTTACCACTGCTACAACAACGCCGCCATTTAACACTGGACAAACCGTTTATATAGAAAATGTAGCAGAAGATTTTTATAATGATTCTTATAATCGTGGTGTATTAAATTGTACTACTTCCAGTGTGATATTACAAACATCAAAACCTTATACTTGGCCTACTTATACATCTGGTGGCGACATTTATTTGAATAATAGTAATAATATTACATCAACAGATGCCAGTGGGCGCATTAGAATATCTGGTGCCACTGAACAAGCATTTATTTCTGCTCAATGTATATTTGATTTTGAATATACTTGTTCAACATCTAGTCAGTTTGATATTGTGGTATATGTTAATCGTTATGCTGGTATAGTAAATCAAACCGTGGCCAATGCCAATGATTATTTGTTTAACTTTGATGCCACAATCAGTCAACAGGCCTATCATTTTAATGTTAACAGCAGTGGAACTTCCACAGCAATACAAAGTATTTTTACTACGGTATTAGATAAACCTGCTGTGGGCTATTATTGGTATATTATGGAAATAGCCTTTAATACCTATGATGCTAATGGTCTTGCTTATCCAGGTGATGCATTGCCAAAACATTTTACACTGGGATTGCGAAGCCTAACAGCACAGGCTATCAAACAATAACCACTTCAATACCCAGATTTTTAATACTGGGTAAATAGTGAAAAGGAAAAGAAAATGGGTAAACTCTTAAAGGGCATTGAAGATATTGGCAAAGATATTTGGCACGGTATTGAAAGTGTTGGTGCTGATATTGGCAAGTTTGTGGATCACGTTATTCCTGGCGGATGGGCCACCGTGGGTGCTGCTGCCTTGGCCGCTGTGGGCATTTATGATCCTGAACTATTATCTTCTGCTGATGCTGGCACATTGACCACACAACAACTTGTGGATGCTGGTGTTAGCAATAGTACTATTGGACAGGCTGCTACTATTGCTGGTGTTCAACAAGGTACCATTCCTGTGGCCACTGCCTTGGCCAATGGTGCCACAGCCGCACAACTATATACAGGTGGCGTATCTTTAGGTAGCCTTGTTAGCGGTGGTGCCAGTTTAGGAGAACTATTAGGTGCTGGCGCCAGTGTTGGTGATTTAATAGGTGCTGGCGCCAGTGTTGGTGATTTAATATCTGGTGGTGCTACATTTAGTCAACTATTGGCTGGTGGTGCTCCACTTGGAGATTTATTGTCTTATACTGGACAAAGTATCAGTGATTTAATCAGTGCTGTAGGTGGACCCAGCAACCTAACAACTCCTATGGTAGGAAACTTGTTAAGCGGTGGTGCTAGTGTGGCCAACTTATTGGCAGCAGGTACTCCATTAGGTCCATTGTTAAGTGCTGGTGCCAGTATAGCAGATATGATGGCCAATGGTGTCAGTGTGGCCAACTTGCTATCAGCAGGTGCTAGTGTTGCTTCATTATTAGGTGCCAAGGCTCCATTGATTGATTTATTAAGTGGTGGTGCCAGTGTAGATAGTTTGTTAACCAATGGTGTAAGCACACAAGCCTTATTGGGTCTTGGTGCTAGTGCTGCCAACTTCCTAGGTGCTCCTGCCAGTATCCAAGCCTTATTAGGTGCAGGTGCTAACTTGAGCAACTTGTATCAAGCAGGTGTTAACTATCAACAGGCTGCTGCCGCTGGTGTCACAAATCAACAACAACTATCAGCAGGCGCCACACCACAAGGACTAGCCACTGCGGGTCTATTAACTCAAACCACAGATGCCAATGGCACGGTTATGTATCTAGATCCAACTACCAACTATGCTTATAGTCAAACTGGTTCTTTAATACCAGCAGAAAGTGGTATGACTGCTATGGTAGATAATAATGGTAATACCGTTTATGTAGCCAATGGCGGATTGGGTACCGTATATAATGCAGATGGAACTCAAAATACTGCTGATACAGCAGCCATTCAAACTTATATGACCAATAATCCAGGCATCAACTTATCTGATGCTGAAAAAGGATTAACTTGGCAAGCACCTGGAGCAGCCAAACCTGTGGGACCAACTGAACCTCCTGGACCAGTTGAACCTCCAGCACCTGCACCAGCACCTGCACCAGCACCAAGTCCTGGCGGTGAAATAACCTATACTGACAACGGTGACGGAACTTATACTGGTAGTGATAATAACTTTTATATTAAGAATGAAGATGGAACTTATACATTAGATCCAAATCATATTCTTGTCACAGCACCTAAGGTACCTCCTATTACTCCACCTCCAGTAGTTGTACCTCCTATTACTCCACCTCCACCTCCACCTCCACCTGCGCCGCCAGCCCCTGGTCCAGCACCTGCCCCAGGTCCAGCACCAAGTCCAACACCTGGGCCTATATCGCTACCTCCCGTTGTTCCTCCCGCAACAACTCCTGGAACAACCAAGCAGGGTGATAACACCACATTTGCTGATCCATTTGCTGGTACCGTGGTCACTAAACTAAACACTGATCTTGGTGTAAATCCTGGATGGATGGTCACTGCGGCCACACAGCCATTCTACAAAACAACCAGCCCAGATCAAGCACAATATTATTGGGGTGGTCATCCCTATGCTGAAAAAACATCAGACATAGCCAACTACAACAATGTACCCTACGCACCTGCTACACCTTGGGGTGCGGCTACCAGTGCTGTAGGCGGAACACAAAACTTAAACATCAACCAGTTTGTTCAAGGTATGTTTGGACAACCTGGATATGTTCAATATGCTTCACAAACAGCCCCAGGCGTTATCAGTGGCCCAGCCGCAGGATACGGGGTTGGTGAGGGTAATGGGCCAGTTGCCCCCCACTGATTTTAGGGTAGCATAAATACAACAAAGGATACGATAATGTCTATTGGAAAAAGTAATGGAACTACAACAACTATTCCTACGCTAAGTGCGGAACAAAACAAGCAGATTGCTGCACAAACTGGGTTATTCACAGATGTCTATGCCCCAGCAGTTTCGCAGGCTATTAATGGTGCTACAAATGTCTACAATCAATCAGCAGGTGGCGTAAACAACGCTGCTCAAAACTTGGCTGGTGTTGCTGGACAAGAACAGGCCACATTGGGCTCAACAGGCGAAAGTGCTTTAAGAACAGGCATTAGCGGATTAGAAAACTTATATAGTCCACAATATGAGCAACAACAACTTCAAGCAGCCCTACAACCTGGCGAAGCACAATACGCACAAAACCTTGCTAATCAAAAAGCGCAGTTTGGTGGTGCTGGTGAAATAGGATCAGAGCGCGAAGCCATTGCTCAAAATCAAACAGCGGGTCAAGCAGAAGCCAACCAAATGCAAGCAGCCGCACAAGTAGAAAACAATATTGCTCAACAACGAGCAAGTGCTGGCACAACCTTAATAGGTGCTGGCCAAGGCAATCTAAGCAACGCTCTTGCTGCTGCTGGTCAAGGTGTCACAGCAGCCATGATGCCACAGCAACTATATAACCAATATGCCAGCATATTGTTTGGAGCACCAAGTTCTAGTTATAATCCCAACTTTGCTGGCACACAAGGTACTACCGTTAGTTCTGGCCAAACGCAGGCTGGTATTAAGATCTAAGGAAATAATATGCCAGGTATCTCAGATTTTTTTGCCAACATTGGAAACAGCGCAAGCAACCAGTTAGATAACATTGTTAACACCATTAGCAATCCAGGTTCTACTTTAGAAAATAGAATCAATAGTGCTTTGGGTACAACTGCTACTACATATACACCTCCTCCACAGGCACCAGTGGCTCCTACTCAAATGGGACCAACCGTTGCTGCCAATGAAGGACAACAACCTAATAATCCCCTAAATGGACAAGGTGCTAGACCCGCACAAATGCCCGCACCTGTTTCTCAAGGACCAGTTGCTCCACAAACACCAGCAACTGCGCAGGCTCCAGCACAGATTACGCCACAACAAGTGGCCAGTCCACAACAACCTGCACCAGCACCTGCTGGTCCAGCACCAGCACAACCACAACCTGCTTCATTCCAAAATGGTCAGTTTGTTCCAGGTAGCGATCATACATTTAATAGTATGATTGGTGCTGAATCACAAGGACAACATTACACACCCCAAGGCGGCATACTAACAAGCCCCACAGGAGCACAGGGCATCGCACAGGTTCAACCAACCACAGCAGCCCAACCTGGCTTTGGCGTTCAGCCAATGAGCCCACAGGATCTTGCTGATCCCAATAAAAACTTGAAGTTTGGTCAAGACTACCTAAACGGTCTACGTCGTTATTTTAATGGCGATGATGAAAAAGCCGTGGCTGCTTACAATGGTGGAGCAGGTACCGTGGACAAGGCCATTGCCAATGGTGCCAAAACTGGCCGTGATTGGAGAGAACTGCTGCCCGCAGAAACACAGGCTTATCTAAAGAAAGTTGTTGATCACGGTACCAACGCGCAGGAACAACAAACCCTAACAGCACTGGCACAACAACAACAAATCTTGAACAAAGATGAGGCATTTTCTGGTCAAGGTATTAAAATGCCTGATGGTACCACACCTGCTCATTATGAAGTACTAAACAGCGGTGATGATGCCAAGTTATGGGACTTGGCCAAAGATCCAGCAACTCCTCCTGCTGTGGCTAAAACAGCACAGGAAAAGTTATTTCAAAATATGGATCTACAACGCAAGATTGATGATGCTGATGCCAAGTATAAACAGATTGTGGCTTCCAAAGATCCCAATGCCATTAACAATGCCTTGAGAAGCAAGGATAGTGGCAGTTTGTTAAAGGCCATTCTCTACAAGCGTTTGGGTCTAGATGATCTTGCTGAACAAGAACAACAAAAAATATCTCCCACATTGACAGCCATGCCAGTTATGTTGGGCAATGATCACTATGCTGGTCAATATGACAAGTTTGGTAATCTAGTCAGCGCCCGTGATGAAAATGGATTATCAGTTGATGCCAACACACTAAGCAAACTACAGGCCAATGCCTTTGCTGCCAAGGGTGCCAAGACAGAAGGCACTATGGTTCAAGATGCCAAAGGTGATGCTTATAGTAAAACCGTGGTTCCTGGACGCCCTGGCTTTATGTGGCGCAATGAACGCACTGGTGAAATGAGCGCCACAATGCCCCAAGGCGCTACTCCTTTTGGACAAATCAATCCTGTTAGCAAGGCCAACTTGAGTTTGTCCACCAGCATTGAACGCCAAATGAAAGCAGCCAATATCAAAGCACAACAACAAGGACTACAACCTCCTTATAGTGATGAAGATATTGAAAGTGAAAAAGTTCGTATTCTAAATGGCGGTAAACCCAGTGAACAACTAAACGGTGCCCCTGAAGCAGCACCAAGTCCATTGGGTACACAACGAACTGCCAAAGGTAAACTAAGTCCAGATCTTGAAACACAAGCGCAGGAAATCTATGCTGGTCGTCAACCAATCCCCACAGGACTTGGAGCCAATAACCTGCGTAATCAGGCCATTGTAAATCGTGTAAATGAGATTGCTGGAGAACAAGGCAAACCATTTGATTCTACATTATATCATCGTAATAAGACCACATTGGAAAGTTATGAAGGTAATGGACAAAATAGTAAAGATGTTAGAAGTCTTATTACCAGTGTAAATCACATTGGTGATTTAGATCCATTGTTTAAAGATCTACATAATGGCAAATATCCAGATGCCAATGCGTTTTATAATGCCGTGGGTACAAGAATGGGTGAACCTGGACCACAAGCAGCCAAGATTGGACAAGAACTTGTTGCTGGTGAAATCAATAAGTTCTTAACCAGTGGTAAAGGTGGTACAGCCAGTGAGCGTGAAGAACTACGTGCTGGTCTAAGTCCAAATGCAAGTCCAGCACAGATTGACAAAGCAATCCAAACATACAAAAACTTGTTAACTGGTAAGTTAGAAACATATAAGAATCAATATGAAGCAGCAGGTGGCGATTTCTGGGGACACGTGGTTCAAAATCCCGCAGTTAAAGAAATGTATGATCGTCACGAAGCAGAAAAACGAGTTCGTGCTGGTCAAACACCAAGTGGAACCGCTGCTGGTATTAAATGGAAAAAGGTAGATTAATATGAAAATACAAGTTGGAAATGGAACCTACGAAGTTGATGATAGTTTTGCTAATCTACCTGAAGATAAACAAAACGAAGTTATTAATGAAATACAACAACAAACTGGTTATCATCAAGAAGCAGAAAAAAGTCAAATGGCCACACAGGCCAAAAATGAAGAAATCAATAATAATGTAGGTTTTAGTAATCCCAATGGTCCAGTTAGAAGTGCTATTGATCCTTTAATGGCTGCTGGGCGCGGCGCTTATGAAAATATTGCTCCTATAGTTGCTGCTCATCCAGTGGCCACTGGTATTGCTGCCAGTTATGTTCCAGGATTGAACCAACTACCCATTATTAGAGATATTAAAAATACTCGTGAACTTGCTCAACAAGTTATTAATAAAGGAGCAAATGCGGCTAAAACTGCTATGGGTGTGAATACAACTACACCACAGACCACAGGACCCATAACTCCTAATCAAAACTATACACCTAGTGGAAATCCCACTCAACAAGTTCCTATTGGTGGAGAAGCACCACCAGTAGCAAGTTCCGTGCCCCCTGAAGCACCTACAATGCCCAGAACAGCATCTATGCCTGCTGCCGCAGCAGAAGCAGTGGATCATAATGGCATTATAAGCAAGATTGCTGAACTATATAAAACCTATGGTCCTGCATTGGCTGATCATTTGACTGCTGCTGGCAAGGC
>Ga0208738_1000441_pt1 | contig 10963 bp, 9 predicted proteins | sample CryBogCBE21Jul09_FD_184561 | JGI IMG/M metagenome (GOLD analysis project Ga0208738, IMG submission 184561) | Freshwater microbial communities from Crystal Bog, Wisconsin, USA - CBE21Jul09 (SPAdes) | ecosystem: Environmental > Aquatic > Freshwater > Lake | place: Crystal Bog, Wisconsin, USA... | reverse complement strand
TTTTTTTACCTTAGATACAATTAGTATAAGCAAATGAAGGCCTGGCTTTTGGCTTTGATTGTTTTAGTCCTTTCTTGTGCCGTCGGGGCGTATTATGTCGGAGGTCATTGGACTGGGTTAGAGGGATTTCTTGATACGAATTCTGCTTATCTGAAGAAAGTAGCTCAGAGAAAGTGCGAAGCAGACTATCAAGCGTGTATCGGGGTGACACGTGCCGATATCTCGGCGTGCACGGCGATCTATAACAAATGTAACGCAGACGCTCAAGGGTTAGACACAACTGTCTCAACTGTGGATAACGCACCAAGTTCTGGAACACAGTTCTCCGCCTTAGGGGCTGTGAATTACGCCAAGACAAAGGATGCTACCATGATGGGCGCTGGAGATGCTGTGGAGTGGGCAAAGTCTGGTGATATGTTAGAAATACAGACAAACGGCTCTCCCAATCCCGATTCAAAGATCTTAGCTGCCCTGAGGGCAAAGATGGCAAATGGATATGTCCCCACAAAAGAGGACCTTGATGCCATTCAAGGCACAGGATACTTTGACGATCTTGAAGAACAGGGCGATGAATTGAGAAAGAAATTACACGATTACTATATGAGTAAAAAAACCATAAAGCCCCATGAAACTCCTAAGCCGACCACGACATCTGTAAAACCAACAAAACATGCTAAGAGGGATGACAATGATGATGAGGATGAGGGAGATTCATTAAGAAGTCAGATTCGTAAGGATGTTTACAAGGCCGTTCAAGATGAGGTAGATGAGATTGATAATGAATATGAGATTAGCTATGAATAGGCTCAGGAGTGGCAGAAGTGGCAGAAGTGGCAGAAGCATAAAACGCCACAACCTTCGGATGTGCCTTGAATGCCTCAGCAGCCAGATCATGGATATACAGACTCTCCATGTCCTTCACACGACTGAGAGCCGTATATGCCTGGCCATATTCAAATGTCCGCCCACCCACATCAATCAAGGCACAATCCAGAGTCGCTCCTTGAGCCTTATGAATCGTAATGGCATAAGCCAACTTCAACGGAATTTGCTGTCTCTTCACGCCCGGAAACTCTTGGAGTTCCCAGTCGTGAAACTGAATGAGTTGTGTGCCGCCCTTGAACTTCACGAGCGGAAAGAGGACATCGCTGTGCTTTGCCTCCTTTGCCGGAACCTTGGCACCGCTCAGGTCACCTTCTTCCGCTTCCTTTACCGGAGGTCGTTCAAATCCCATGACCACGCCACGACTTCCATTGACGAGGCCATTCGTCATATTTGTAAGAAGCATGACCTGCGCTCCAACGGCAAGAGTCAGCTCCACCGAATAGGAAGCCACTTTGTCTAGTGCCTGAACAGCCGCCTCAACTTCAGGAGAAGTCTTTGCCAAGCCACGGGTTTGTGTAATAGGATTGAATATGGTGGTTGCCTTGTATGTCTTCTTTTCTGTTTGGAGCTTCTTGAGATGGGTGGCGTTAATTGAATCTACCTCGCCCCTTCTCGTGAAGAGCATTGATGGCTGGATTTCCAGAGACTTATAATCCAGATCCATTCTGCGCCTTAGCACCTTAAGACTCGCCTTCGTCAGCGTGCCCGTGCGTGCCTCGTTCAGAATCGCCTGGAACTCGGGATTCTTCTGACGCACAATCTCAGTCAAGGCGTGTGTGGTGAGTCCCATGGAAGTCCAAAGAGGACTCTCAAACACAAATTTGGTTTCCTCACCCTTTGACACAGGAGGAAGCTGGAAGAAGTCGCCTACCATGATAAGCTGAAGGCCACCGAATGGGCGCTCATCTCGGCGAACCTTTCGTGCCACCTCCTCCAACTTCTCAAATATCTCGGGTGTCATCATACTCACCTCGTCAATGACGAGAGTATCGGTTTTCATCCAACGGAGAAGAGCACGTCTGGACTTCTTGATTTTCCCCACGAGTAGAGGAACTACGTCGGTGCCGAGACCGATTCCTGACCAGCTGTGAAGAGTCTTTGCCTTACTGTGTAAAAGGAGTGCTGCGCAACCTGTCATGGCAGTGAGACTGACGCTGTGACTGGGGCTGCTCAGTTTATCATAGACTTCCTTAATCAAGAAGGATTTGCCTGTCCCGCCTGGACCTGTGAGAAAGATGGATTTGCCTTCCATGATAGCATTGAATGCTGCTTGTTGGCCGGCATTAAGAGTTTCCATGAGTGAGACTTGGTTTAGTAAAAAAGGGTTTATCACTTTTTTTACATCTTGATGTGAAAAAAGTGGAAGAGGCGCAGGGTTCGTCTAATAATTAAATTCATCAAGGAACACATAGTAGGAAGAATATAGAGGGTTGTTCTCAACCACATGATGTGGTCCCGCATTAACAGGTGTCCATTTGTCATATGTCGTCTTCACTTCTCGTTTATAAGGAAAGGCCTCCAAATTCTTCAAGATTCCCTTACAAACATCAGAGAGAAATTTCTTCTTTTCATCGGTTAATGACGTATCGGTATATTCTATTGACTCTAGATCGGCGAAACTGGTACATCGATCAAAGGCCATATCCCTGAACTTTATAGAATATTGAATCAAATACCGAGACTCTCTCAATTCCAACATGACATTGAGAATGCCCGTGAATCTATCATCAGGTGAAGTATAGGGATTATTCAAATAGTTAAGCATTCTCCTCAACTTGTCATGTTCTTTCCGAATCATCAGGCTGATACCGGCATCTTTGGTCAGTGGGACACGAATACGTTCTGCCGAAGGAAGAAGCAGATTCGCCTCCACACGACTATTCCAATCCAGGAAACGGAAGATACGATAGTGAATAATGTCAAGAGGAAGTTGGTCAAGGATTGTCATGTTAATCATTGAATGTTGTGGAGATTTTCATCAGTGTCACTGCGAACCCTCAATTTTAATTTGGTACCGAGAGCGTATTTCTCACGAATCTTTGGGTCGTTCAAATCAGGCAACTCGTCACGGCGGTAATAGCCTAGAAGAGGAATGGCAAAGAGGTAATGCGTATAATTGCTAGGGTGGTTGTCATAAAATTTGATTAACTCACTTAGCTTGTCAAACTTCTTGTTTTCACTTTCAAACATGGAAACAAGAATAAAAGTGCGCATTGGGGGACTGTCTGTTTGGGGGAAAGGTTTTCCCCAATTTTTACGGGTTCGTATTAACATCCATGGGATTAAAGTCCATGCGCTAAGAATATACAATGGGTGGGCGAAGAAAGCCCTTACTCGTATTTGATTGTGATTATACCTTATGGCCGTTTGATTGCGGCAAAGAAGTGACACCTCCTTTTATAAATTATTGTGATGGTAATCGCATTATTGATCGGTATTATAACCCCGCAAATCCTTATCCAGAAGTCATATCCGTCTTTGAATATATTTACGATCATAAGATACCGTTCGCCATTGCCTCCAGGAATCCAGTAGCCGACTGGATAAAGCAGCTTCTCCAGAAAATCAAGGTCAGGGATACCACAGTCTGGGATATGATTCCTGTGGGGTGTTTTCATGCGTATAGTAGCGGTTGGACGAAAGCGAAGAGTCGTCATTTAGCAAGAATTTCTGAAGCTATGGGTGTAGACTATAGAGATATGATTTTCTTTGATGATTTCATTGAAAATATAAACGAAGCTGTGTCAAAAGGAGTTATCTGTGTTCATGTGGAACGACATGGATTAACAATGGAGGCCTTTCGCCTTGGTTACGAGTATTGGATATGGCGGGAAAGGCAGCCGCAGCCGCAGCCGCAGCAGCAGAGTCTGTTGCCACAGCCAGAGCACCAGAATTCCGAGATGAGGATGCGACGCATAAAAGTTGAATTTTCGGCTACCGATGAGATAATTCCGCAAAACACATCAAATGAAGTTCAAGCTTCTGACCCAGCACCATAAACCGGCAGTTAGTGATATCTTTGTCAAGACATTTCCAGAAATTCCCGTGGAAGATCTGAATATTTCTTGGAATTCTCGTTCAAAAGAAGATTCTTATGGAATTTGGCTTGGTCATGACAACCAGGACAAGATGATCGGATTCGTCATCGCCTCTTTCCATACAAGTTCCGCTTCCAGTATGTATATTGACTTCTTTGCCATTGACGAGGCCTATCGTGGCAACGGTCTCGGCACGCAACTACTTCAGGATTTCTTAGGTTCTTTCTTAGCTAAGACCGGCAGTATCCATCTCTATCCCCACAATCCCACCGTGGCGAAGTGGTATGAGAAGAACGGCTTCCGTGAATCCACCAAAGGCTATTATGTGTGCCACACGTATAAGACACGTTCCAAGGTCTGAAGGACCTAATCGCTGCGCTAATCGCTGCGCTAATCGCTGAAGCCATCAAACAAACAACCGACACATCCTTTTACACACATCATAGACATCTTGTTCACTCTCTTCCATAAATCCAAGAAGAAGCGCCTCAGCGCCAAGGGTGATATGACGACCACGGATACGTCCCTCTTCTTTCCATAAGGGCATCCAGAAATCCAGAAGGTCTTTCAAGCTCGCCGTCTTTCTCAGAAAAATCTCCTGAGCGTTTTTTGTCAAGCTTCTCTTTTTTGTGTAAGAGTCTGGCTTCAGTGCCTTAATCACCTCATACATATATAAGATTGACTCTGTTAGTTCCCCATGGAGTCTGCCGAGAAGCTTCTGAAAGGTGGAGGTATCTAGTTCGCAATCAGAATCGGAACCAGAATCTGATTCCATTATCTATTCTTTGCGCTTATTGTTTAGGGGTCAAGGCGACAGATTAGAATTATGGAGACAGAGAAGCTAAATAGCTTATAGGATGATGTATCTCGGCAAGAAAGACCCAGGAGGACTCAATACTTTCTATATCCACGATGAGATGTGCGGGTAAAAACAATAAATTGCCTTTTCTGATACGGATTTCTATGAACTGGATTTGATTGAGAAGAGGAGTGTCTTGGAGACTCAACGTGGAAAACTGACGACCTTTCCATTTTGTCGGCAGATATGGAACCATTTTTGGGAGTAAGAGTTTAACTGAAGCGGTTCCTTGGGTGGGCATCAAAACTGTTTGAAAGGCCGTGGTTTTGAAGAGACCACGATGGTCGGGCCAGAGACTTGTGTTAAATGAGTATACCCATTCTGTGTATGGGGATGGGAGGAGTTTCTTGAATAAATGGTGTTCAAACCACACGGAAAGACCAGATTCTTTCGCCAGAAATCTCGCTGAGGCCAGGGGGAATTGGAAATGGGGATAAGGGTCAGCGAGAAGTTGTCTGAGGGTCGTGTTTTGGTTGACGAGCATATTCATAATCTGTGGGCGTTTTCCAAGATCTTCTTGGGAGCCGAGATTTGGTGTTTGGAAGCCGCTCATGACAATGGGAGAACGCTCGGCATACAGGGTCGGAAGTTCAGAAAACCGTTCCTCCAATTGTAGAATCTGGAACTCCTCGTTGCCTTGTTTATAAAATAGGACCCCAATAAAGAAAATGACAATGGCAAATAGTAGATATTCTATCATTTGCCTTTGATTATACAGGATTTGTTTAGGATTCTGGGAATCCGCAGTTGGCTTTTAGGGCTTTTACTGCGGCAAAGGCCGCAGTTGGCTTTTAGGGCTTTTACTGCGACTTTTGTGGCCGCATCTAATTCTCCCTACGCTCACGAGCAGGCTGTGTGGGGGCTTTCACGAGATCAGGGCGGCTCACAGCATATCGCTCCTGCTTCGTTGCATTATTGAACATGCTCCCACTTCTGGCCCACGCCTGATTCTGAACATCAGCACGGCAATCATAGTCAGCGTTTCTCATACATGCCATCGGGAAAGCGAGCTCCTGGATAAATCTGGAATTCGGCTCACGCTGCTCCACAGTAGAATTGGGGCGATACATATCACCGCTTCTGGGCACCTTGTATTGAGCAGCCTCGCACGTTCCTAGAGGGCGGTCAAGGCGACGTAACAAAGATTCATTATCAATGGCCTCTCTGAAGCGGGTCGGTGGGTAATTAGTTCCACCAGAAGGCATCACCATATGGTCATTAGGACGAGGGGCATCTTCAAAATCCTGGCTCGTCACGTAATTCAGACAAATCTTCGTCCAAGGGCGGGGTTCTAACGGAGTGGCCAAAGGAACTGCGGGCAGAGTGCGGCGAATAATCATCTGAGGATCCCAATGGCTTCGTATACACATTGGGGGAAATAAATTAGGATTCTGGACATTAGCGTCATCAAACGGGAAGACACTGGGCCTCTCAGCAGGTCCAAGACTCAGATCCAATGCTGGAGAATGGGTAGGAGGGCCATTCCATGGAGGAAGTTGTCTCATCTGTTCAGGTAGGGCTGCCATCTAAGATACCAGTTTATTTTGCTTCCGTAGGAGCGGCAGCTGCGGCATTAGAGGTTGCTCCAAAGGCGGCCGGCGCTCCAAGAGATTCACTCATCGGTGTAAAAGGCATTGATTGCGGGAGCACGGGAATCTCGTAATGCTCTGTTACAGTAACCGTCATACTCCAATCACAATCATTGTTATTAATAATCACGCCATTAGAATCCAGCCACTGGAAATGAAGATTCGTGATACGATTCAAGGGGGGTGTGAAGGTAATCGGATTATGAACAAACGTCGTGGCATTTCCTCCAAAGCCTGTCAAGAGTAGCTTACAATAATACTGTTTGGTAGAACCAGTCGGCTCTCTGCTCGTGCTATAATTCTCTTTTGACCCAGTATCCAAACCATTAATATTAAATTCTTGATTGAGCTTCAGATAAATATAATCATCCTGAATCTTGAAGAAACTCTGAGCGGTCTGATAGGTAGACATGGCCGTATTGGATTTGGCGTAGCCGAGATTCCATCCCAGACCCCAGGCATCATCCAGGACACTGTAGGCGGGAGTTAGATTATCTTCCCAGAGAATCTGGAACAAAATCGGGTCCGTAAATCTGCTTCGTGTGACGGCCGATGCCGGTAAAATATAGGGCATATTTATACTAATGAACTCATTGATCTCATAGGTCAGAGTGCTCTGGATTGACTGAAGAATGACGGCATTCGTGGAAAAATTACTGAACGTATGAGAATATTGATTCATAAAATCGCCGAAACTCGCCGATGTCAGATTTGACCCAGGAAGATTCTGTGTCGTATTGGCGCCAAACGTCACATTAGAAAAGACGAAATTGCTATTGAATTGAACCAATGTATCGCTGTAATCAGGATTAAATTTAGATGGGTCGGTCTGTGTTAAAGGGATTTCTGTGATCAAGTCTTCGATTGTGATGAAGCCGAAGTCATAGCGATTAGGCAGATAGAAGCGTAACATGGCCTGGAAAGATTCTGTTGGCGTGTAGCCTCGGATTGCCAAATATGTGTAGGCATTGGAATCGCTGATTGACGAGAGACTGGTATCATGAATAGGCACGTCCAGCATATATGAATTGAAATAGAAGCCGTTGAATGAGACATCGCTCACCATGAAATTCTTTTCTAATCCCCACTTGTTCGTGGTATCCATATAGAAGGAATCGTAGTTGGAATAAGCGAACATACAGGTGTGTGGCCATTCTGGATATTTGAGACCTGTGAGATCCAGGATAGGCGATGATGTGCTCGCCAATTTTCTCATTTCAATCTTCATTGTGGGAAAGAAGACCTGCCAGGCGAGACCGAAACTCACTGGAGAGTCATAGGCGTCATTGCGATTTCCTAGGACATAGGGGGCCGAGTCAGAGAGCGTCCATTTTGAGCCAAGAGCGCCAGGCATGATGCGCTTCATTTGAATGAAATTCCCAGAATCATCGGTGAAATTCTGGATCGATGTATCAATCGTGGTATTACTCGCCATGGCACTTGGACCTGCCACATAGGAACGAATCTTGAAGTATTTGCGAGAATCGTAATCCGTATTTAGTAACAAGACCTCTTCTGTCTTAATATTGAGAGCACATGACATTTGTGTGTAATAGGGATATGAGCCCACAGGTGTGGTATTCAATGTGATGGTAATACCGTTCCCTGGGACTATGTTAGGAGCTGTGTTAAATGGGCTTACTGGGTTCGTGTAATCAAGGGGATACATATACATGGTAGAGAAGCCACCTGTCATGAAAGGGGCGAAATAGACATTCTTCCCATTTGGCGGCATTTGAAGCTCTGAGAAGTTGCCTGTGACATTGGAGCTGATATAATGGGTATCGTTGGACCGTGCGTAAACTGGAGTTCCTGCGAATACCACCGTGTTCGTATTGGCCACATGAGCGGAATAAAACCAGCCGTTGGAGTTATTCACGACGAATTTCTGGAGGAGATAATTGACATTAAACACATACTGGGGATTCTGAGGAAGCTCGTTCAAGGTTCCAGTGACAGGATCAAAAATCTTGAGGCGCAACTGTAAATCGGTAGTTCTTACACCAAGAAAGGCGAATTTTGTGTCATTACCGCTCACGCCAATCAGAGAGGTTTTCTCGCTGTCAGGATAAATCTGCTGAATGGACAGCTGACTCATGAACGTGAAGGTCCTGTCTGCCTGTGTATAGGCATTGATTGAGGTGTAGAGTTTGTAATTCACCAGGGCAAAGGTGTCTTTTTGAAAGAGCATGTAGCCATTCATCCATCTGGAATTGCTGTCGTTCTGTGTAGTAGGGTCATAGACAGAGGCATAGATATAATCTGGAGTAACAGGAAGATTAGACCAGGAAGTGAATCCGTTAGAACTATTAATGATGTTCTGCGGGGCCTTATACACCATGTGGCTATTCACAAACGGCACGGATTGCTCGTATTGTGAGACGCTGTAGGCAGGAACTCCAAGATTAGAATTGGGGGCATAGATATTGGAGGAGTAGCCAGGTGTAGGGGTCGTGGAAGGAGGGGATGAGATCACCATATCAGCGCCAGTAGGGGCCGATGCGCCGTCGTAAAACACGGAGGATGTGCTCACGGCACAGGCATAGGGATAAGGGATCGGTGTTCCCACGAGATTCTGTAATTCCGCCAAAGTCACGTTGCTCAGATTATTGAGAGTCACGGGATTTCCATATTGCCATTTACTAGTGCCGTCTGGATTCAGGAAATCGGCCATGGTGTAGGCAACAATAGAATAATAACTGGACAAATCTGCGATGAATTGTCCAGGGGATTGCGTGAATCCTGAGATTTGTGCGTTAGAGCGTTGAACCAAGGAAGGGGCGTTAGAGAATGTGTAATAAGTTCCATATCCAGAATCAAAGCCGAGATTGGTGTGTCCATTCGTATATGTCTGCTGTGAGACACGCAAGTAAATGCCGAGGGCATTGGATAGATTAGCGTATGTCACAGGCAGAGAATAGATTTCTGACGTGTAATAAATCGCCAAGAGATGGACCTTATTATTCACATTCCCTGGATCAGAAGGTGCGATGAAATTCGTCTTGAACGTCAGACGATCCACCGCCCAAATTCCGTCGCCAGGCAAAAAGGTGTAGCCGCAAATACCTTGGCCGAATTCCAAGAGGGTCGTTGCATCATTTGAACCACTGCCATAAACGTATCCTCCAAGACCCACTCCATTCGTCGTCGCTAAACTATACGCAGGCAAGGTCTGATTAATACTCGTGTTTGAATACAAGATGTTTCCTGATCCATGAATATACGTCGTGTTATAATACTGAACCATCTTGTATTGTTTCACAAGGACCTTCTTCGGCGTATAATTTTCTATGGCGGCATACGTGAAAATGGAATTGCTCATTCCTGGAGCGAAATACGTCTGTAGTTTCTTATTGTAGGGCGTATTGTATTGAAAAACGAAATTTGTGATGGGATCAACACGATATTTCGCCACGGGATTAATGGTGGAAAGCATATCAAACGGCACGAAGGGAATATAATCGGTCATATCAACGGAAACACCGCTCAAATCATAGCCGATGGCCGTGGCGAAGGTAGAGAGATTTCCTGCGCCCATAGTGCTGATGATATTTGACGGGTTGTGATTCGCCCATAAGGTAGAAATGATCGGAAGGCGAATGAAATCTGGATCGGCTTGAATGGCCGCCGCATAGAGGGAAAGTTGTGCGGCAGGATCTGTCATCGGCTCTGGGATCGCCTTGCTGAGTGTGGTATATGTCGCCGAAGAAAACCAAGGCACAACTCTGTAAAACGTTGCGGGAGGAGAAATGACCGAGGGGCGGAAAATCGTGTAATAGGTCTGGCCGGCATAGGCCTGGAAGGTGAGTGTGTTAGATGCGCTATTTGCGGGGATAATCACTTTCTGTTTATAGAAATACGGATTCTCGTTTCGTTTCCCCACGGCGCTCACATCCGCCGCCAAGGCCGCTATATCATGATACAAGAAGGCGTAGTAATCTACAGGAAATGAGGTCGGTGAAACGAAAGTCACGTTCAATTCGTATTTATAGACATTGGAATCTTTGGCGTTATTCACATACGGTGCTCTCACGGTATATACACGACCATTGAAAGTGCCAATATTAATCTGTTCTTTGGCGATCCCCCAGTAATTGGATGACGTGGTGAAATCCGTGGCGAAATTGGCCGAGGGGTTCTGATAAATATCATTGGACCAGCCAAAGACGGCATTGAACGAGATATCACGTGTCAACATAGCGTTTCCTTCAGGAGTGCCAGGATCGGGTGCCACGAAACAATAACTGGCATCAAAGAGTTGTGTAATAGGATATTGAACAGGATTGTTGGCATTCCACAGAGGATAACGGAACTCTGTTTGTCTCGGCAACGTCTCCACTTGAATACTCTGGCGGTATTGTGACCTGAATTTGAAGACGGTATATTTGCCCGCCTCCACATCAATCAGAATATCTCCAGCCTTTCGTCGATAATCCGTATAAATGTAGCCATTGCTATCAATGAACGGGCGGCTCGTATCAATATTGGATTTGGACAAGCTGTAAGGAAAATTGGACGAGGCGGGGAAAGGGTCAGTGGTCTTGCCCATATTGATGGGTGGGCCGAGTGTGTTAGAGAGGTTCGTCATATAC
>Ga0208738_1000418_pt1 | contig 11311 bp, 8 predicted proteins | sample CryBogCBE21Jul09_FD_184561 | JGI IMG/M metagenome (GOLD analysis project Ga0208738, IMG submission 184561) | Freshwater microbial communities from Crystal Bog, Wisconsin, USA - CBE21Jul09 (SPAdes) | ecosystem: Environmental > Aquatic > Freshwater > Lake | place: Crystal Bog, Wisconsin, USA... | reverse complement strand
GAACTAGTATCCTGATAACCTTCTATAGCTGCGTCAAACATTTCAAATAATTTCACTTGGTTATTTCCTATGAAGTATTTATCACATATTTGGCGCGCCGGCGGGAGCACCTGCACCACCAGCTGGCATTGCTTCAGGGCCTGCTACTGCTGGAGGCATACCATCAGGTCCTAACTCTTCAGTTCCCATATCTTCCAAGCTATCAGCAGTTTCAGTATCTGTCTCCATATCGCCTGGACTAATACCAATGCTACGCAAATCACTACCTGATGTTTCACTATCTTCAGGGGCTTCACGTTCTTCAAACCACAATTGTTGATTCTTTTCAATCTCTTCTTGTGTTAATCCTAAGAAACGTTCCATTGCAAAACGCTTAGACATATAAGGAAATGCTTCCATAGTTTGGAATACTGATACACGTGCATTGTCTAGTTCACTTTGACGATAAGCTGCAAAGTTTTGAGGAGCATTAAACTTAATATCAAACAATGAACTATCAATGTTTAATCCTCTCCAACGCATGAACAATTTAAACTCTTCATTCAATTTTTGACTGATATACTTCTGTAATCTTTCGCAATATTGATTAAAACGAAACTCTTGAATCATAGCAGTACCAACACGACCATCACTTAATGGCGTAGGATTGTCTTCAGGACCTTGTGGTAGATAACTACTAGGAACACGCAAACCACGTGCTAATCTATTATTAAAATAACGCAAATCATCAATTTGACCCAAGTTATCACCACCGGGTAAGGTTGTAACATCACTACCTCTACCATCAGCAGTTACTGGGAAGAAGTAATCTTCATTCATTGATAATGGATTATATGTTGCATCCATTACACTTGCACCACCTTGTACACTTGGTATGCGTCTTTGATGAATCTCATTTTTAACTCTATCTACAAAAGCCATAGCCATGTGACTTGGCATATTACCTACGTCAATTTTGAATACTCTACGTTCAGGTGCACGTTGCACACGATAGATAAGAATAGCATCTTCAAGCAATTCTTTTTGTTTATATACTTTGAAAATATTTTCAAGTACTGATTGACCAAAGGGCCAATATCTATCTAAACCTTCCGTCAAGCTTAGATGTAATATATGTTTTGAATCAATAGCGGCTTCGTTTAGTGCTAAACTAAAACGACTGCCTGCAGTCCCGTTTGGCATACTTGGAACTGTGTAACCTTGAGCAGAACCACCGCCACCTGTACCACCAAAGCCAGTTGCTGGACTCATTGCAAAGTCTGTACTAACTTTTTCAGCAATACTTAAATTTTGTAGATTTGGATTAATGTCTTTGATAACGTATTGTTCAGGCTTTTTACCTTCGCTCTCGTTAACAATAACTTTAGTCACTTTAGTCATATCAACCCAGTATAACTTGAAGTTTTCTGGATCACGAATGAATACTTGATCACCGTATTTGATAGAATTTCTAAAGATTTTGAATGCTCTAGTATCAAATTCATTAAGTTTACACCATTGTTGTAACTGCTTTTTAACCAATTCTACTTCATGGGGAGTAGGATCTTCGTTGAAAACTATCTCAAAAGGTGTTCTATTTTGTTCATTTATCTGTGTACTGAACTCAGCAATAATGTCTAAACATGCATTAATTTCAGCATCTACATCCATCATTTCATACTGATTATAGCGCTCTATGCGATTTGGATGTCCTGTATATACTTCTGGTAAGCGACTACGATAGTTTTTATAACCAAATTCTTGATTATTATAGCCGCCTGGACCATTACCATTCGGTGTACTGCCGTTAACGGGCGATCCTCCCCCGCCATTCCAAGCACCCTGGTTGCTATTATTACCTGAAATAGGACTTAGTTGACCAGTTGTGTTCGGGCCAGTAAAACGCTTTTTATATGCCATAGTTATATATTTATCAATTAAGCTTTTGTATATGTTAAAATGTTGCTACTAACATCTAATTGTCTCTTTGAATAATTAATTAATGAATCAAATTTATCATTCAAATCTACCATTACATCTAACAAGGCAGAAATAGAATCATCATTTAAACTGCCACCATTACCTGGTAATTGAGCTTTTGTAATAAGGTTCGTCAATCCTTGCTCATTCATCAACGCTTCTTCACCGTGTGCTTTTAGCCAATATCCGGACTCAGGGCCTTTAAACATACCTTGTGTTTTACCAGAAATTTCTGCATGGATGTGTCCACCGGTTGCACCTTTACTAGGATCTTTATATTCATTTAATACCGTCGCCGCACTACCCATACTCTTAGCATAGCTTTCTATGTTTTCTTTTATGTATTGCCATTGCTTATCATCAGGTACCGCCGATAATGCAAAATCTGCTGCCAAACCTTGTTTGTGTTTACTATTTGTAGTTTTATCTGAATTCTGATGATATTGATCATTAAATGCAGAAAAGTATGCAAATCCAGGAATTCCATTTTGAATTTGTCTTGCTATTTCAAGCATTTTAGGATTTACTGTTTGACCTTCACCTAATACATCACCTTCTTTTATGTTCAAACCTGCTAGCAACCCTTCAGTTGCTATGTGATGCGGTGAAAAACCACTAGCAGTACCAGGAGCAGCACCGGCTTGTTCATTTGTCATGCTGAGTGCTTTACCGGCATTCATTGCACGTGTTTGTTCTGCTTTATTTTGTGATAGTTGTTGATTTAATGATTCACGTTCTTTTTCATTTTTTGCATGAATCTCTTTTATTTGATTAGGTAAATCTAAATGTTTTCTTTGTAATTCATGTAGTTTATTAATCTCTGCCGCAGTAAGTGCAGTTTTCTTTTTACCTAATTCTTCTAACTGTTTATCAGTATCAATTAATTCCTGTTTCTTATCAGATTCTTCTTTAGCTAACTTATTCAGTTGTTCTTTTATATCAACTTCTTCTTTTTGTTTTTGAGCCAAAGCATCAACAACATCACCCATAGTATCAAATGTTGTGAACATACTACGCATGTCAATTGTACCCGTACCAAGAAGTGTTCCCATCTTCTTGGTAATCCAATATACCATACTAGCAAGAACTGACCCTAATGTATTGAAAATAGAAACTAAACCACCAACTGCAGGTACTGCTTGATTACCTATAGAGAATATAAACTGTTCTTCTGCATTCTTTAATAGGCGAGCAGTTTTTTCCCTATCATTTTCTTGATTAAGTCTATTATCACCTGATTTGGTAATTTTGTCAAGATTTTCTCTAAATTTACCAAGATTAGAGTTCTCAACCAATCTGGCTGTATTTAATTTTTCAACATTTAATGCAAGTTCGCCGGCGGCATCTGCATTCAGTTTTCCAACAGGAGCAAATTGTGTAATACTAGATTCTAATTGACCTTGGCCTGATTTAAAAGACTTCATTACTCCTTCTGCTACATCACCAGTACCATTGATTACTTTATCAAGACCTGCTATAGTATCACCAAAATATAACATATTCATGTTAGTTTTTTGTGTTGTTGCTGCACCATTGGTTTGCATATCTATAAGTGCGTAGCCGGCCTCTTTATTCAGTAACATTGTTCCTGCTACAACATCCTGCATTCTTTTTGCTTTATCAGGATCTGTTTTAGCAATCTCGTTTAGTTTAAGTCTCCAACCTATTTCGATTTGCTGTGCATCATATGCTTCTTGAGCTTGGTCTTTGTCTTTACCCGTCAGCATAGACAATTCAGATAGATTTTTAAGATAATCACCCATTACTGCTGATGTGGACAAAGCATCTTTTTTCAATATATTACCATTGATACTTTGTTGAGCTACAAAATGTGAACCATATTTTGTAATGTCTTCTACTGTATAACCAAGATTAGTTAACTGTTTACCTAAAGGTCCGGCACCGTTAACAATATTTTGTACCGATTTGCTAAATTTACTAGCACCCTCTGCCGCAGTTCCACCAAATACAGTCAATCCTTCTGCATTTGCTTTTAATGAAGACAAAAATGCATCTGCATTTTCAGTATTACCACCTAAGTTCTGAATTAAGTCTAGTGTACCTTTTATACCGGAGCTATCAATTGCACCAAATTCGCTTAATGATCTGTAGCTTTTTATTAATGCATCATTCTGTTTTAAACTAGCGGCAACCATGCCACCAAATATTTTAATGACTTGTCCTACAACAATACCTAATATACCAAACTTACTAGCGGCATCGCCTACTGCATCAGTAACAGATGTTACTGCACTTGCATATTTACCCGTACCTCGCTCGGCACTCATTACAGTACCGCCTAATTGTCTCATCCAGTCGGCTGCACCTTTGACTGCCGCCATATTCTTCTTTTGGGCTTCTTCTGCATTTTTAGCAGCATCACCCAACATACCTAGTTCGCGGCCAGCAGTGCCGGTACTGGTTCTGAACGCTTCCATAAACTCTCGTAATTCGTCGGGATTAATATCTGCCATATGTTTTTAACCTATAAATAAATGGTACTAATTGTATTTAGTATATTAAAAATCAGGAGAAACTATGGCAACTAACCCACTTCAACAATACTTTCGTAGACCAGCATTATACTTTAAGCTTCCTAGCGGGGGGAATGGATACCCAGAAGGTGCAATAGATATGCCAGAGAACGGTGAGTTACCAGTATACCCTATGACTGCAATTGATGATATCACTATTAGAACTCCTGATGCTTTGTTTAATGGAAACGCAGTAGTAGAACTAATCAAAAGTTGTATACCTAATATCAAAGACCCGTGGTCTGTTACCGCAGTTGATTTAGATCCTATCCTAGTTGCAATTCGTATTGCTACTGAAGGTAATCTTATGGATATTACAACTGAATGTCCTAGTTGCAAAGAAGAGGCTAGATATGATGTACAATTATCAGGGATTCTAGCAGGATTTAGGCCAGGCGATTATACTAACCCATTGAATATTGAAGATATGCTTATTAAGTTTAGACCCTTGCCCTACAAATATATCAATGAAGTTAACTTGGCTCAATTTGATGTTCAACGAATTATTAAAGAAATGGAAACACTAGAAACTGCGGAACAACGTGGAACTAGGGGTGCTGAATTAATGAGAAATATCAATAAGATTACTGTTAGATTGTTAACATACACGATTGAATATATAAAAACTCCTATGGCCACAGTATTTGAATCTGAATTCATATCAGAATTCCTAGAAAACTGTGATAACAAAACATTTGAGTTGATTAAAGATACCAATATTGCATTAAGAGCAACCACAGAAAGCAAACCACTAGATATCACATGCGGTAATTGTGGATATGAATATAAACAACCCTTTGTACTTAATGTAACTGATTTTTTCGCATGAGGCTACTTTCCTTAGACTCCGAAGGGATTAAGGGCCTATTAAATCAGATGGAGAAAGAATGTGAGGAGATTAAGACCGGAGCATTAAAGATGGCATGGTATATGAGAGGTAGTGTATCATATACAGACCTACTCAACATGAGCACCTATGAAAGAAAATCCATAAGCAAAATTATAGAAGATAACTTAGAAACAACACGTAAGTCTAAACTTCCATTCTTCTAATCCATAGTTACTCATTTATCTACATCGGGTTTTCTTTTAGCAATGAGCTATCGCTCATTAAACAACTCACTTCGTTCGTTGTTTATGTTTACGGTAATAAATTCTTTTTAACTATAACTTGAATATATCTTATTGGATATCAATGCCGCTTAGAGACCATGGTAGTGCTGTTTAAGCACTACCAATGGAAAAAGACATGCCATGCTCGTCATCCTTGTTATCTATACCCCGAATGATTAACTTTTTCTGTCATCATTCGCCACCGGTTGCTCTGTAAGGTTTGTTGGGTCTGTAGTTGAATATACGTCCGGTTTAGGATTTCATTCAGCAACGCATGTTCTATATCCGCAAGATAAAATTAGATATAGACTCATTGAGGGTTCCCTATGAAGATTGCCCCCTCGGTGTTCCATGTTATTACTAACACGCATACTCCAGAATCTGACGGCACAGCACAATCTGTACAATCTCAAGGAGGACTGACAACTCAGCCTGCAAATTTTTATAAGGGTTCTGTATTAAGAGTTAAAATTGGTGACTTTGTGTCTAATGATGTGCCTGAATATGTTTTTACTAATTCTGCATTATTTTTGAAAAAGCTAGAAAAATCTGTAATAAGCCAGTCTCCGTACTTCTCACTAGCATAGAATACATAGTTATCTACGATCCATGTTAGTTTAGGTTGTACTGCAATGTAACGACCAATACGATTGAATTTCATAATGAGTAAATTCAAATCACCTGGATCTTCTACATCTAGCAATTGTCCTAGCCAAGCATCTATAACTTTACATTCACCGGACATTAGCAAATGAAAAGGGAAGTCAGCATAAAATTTGCATTCTATGTTCATTTTAGTGAAACTTTGTCCTGGAACAATGTCTCCCTTAAAACTTCTAATCTGACCCTCGTGTAAAACTTGTGTTCTACTTTGATTTTTACCACCAATATATGCACCTGAACCGGGAGCACGGATGAAACTTTCACCGTACAAGTCGCTAAGAAACTTAGCTACTTCTCTTTCAAATCCTGATCCTTTTGCTTTCTGTGGGCTTGTCATGTTACTACTTATCTAATTATTTCAATTCCAAAAAATTATTGTACGTCAACTGCGCTTGAGTATGAAGTAAAGCCACCTTCTTTGACAACTTTAAGAATATTTGGTACTCTGCCTACCAACTCTTCACGGTGACTTATTAACCAAATTGACTTACTGCGACGCCTAGACATATCCTTAAGTATAGCAATACTATTTTCCACTCCAGTTACATCCATTCCGGAGTCCACTAACTCGTCAATAAACAATGTATTGATTGGTTGATATAAGTTCTCCCATACATCTCTGAAAGCAAAACTCAAACCTAGAATCAATCTATTTGCTTCACCTCTACTTAGATTACCAAAATCAAGTTCGCGACCCAATTCAGTAATTTCAACAGTCATATCGTTTTTAAATATAACTTGATGCGGTAAACCAATCTTGTCTAAGTAATGTGTCAATCTACTGTTAAGATAGCTTAGATTCTGGTCTACAATCTTTTTACGAACAAAGCTATCTTTGTTAGTTAAAATATCTAGTAAGAACTTTTGATGTTCCATAACACGATTGAGTTCGTTGATTTTTTCAAAGTCAACTTTTTGTATAGCTTGATTCTCCATCTCTTGAATTTGTTCAAGGTAAGGACTAACCTCTTCATACTTCTTAGCAATTTGTTCTAATAAGTTGATTAACTTGGAACTATGCTTAATTGCCTCTGTCTCAGTATCATAAATTGTTTTAGGCATCTGTCCAGGATCTTCAGCTTTGTCAAGTATCTGATCTGCAAATGGGCTTTCTTCCTCTTGTTTGTTTTTAATATTCAATAAGATAGTGTCTAAATGATTACTATGTGTGATTGCCTCAGCCTCAGTTTTGTAAAATGTAACTGGTTCGGGTTCAATAACAACAATATCATTAGCTAATAATATAGTTTGTTCATTAACTTTGCTATCTAATGTATTTTGTGCATCTGTTAGCATAGCCTGCTTATCTGATAAAACAGTAGCATGTTGTTCATCATGGAAATCTTGCCCACAAGCATAACACTTATGATCTTCTAATGTAGCGATCTCACTTGTTAGTTTTTTGATTAATTTTTCTTGACTAGATATGTCTGTTTTAAGACGAGACAGATCCTTGTCTCTATCCGCTTTAGCCTTCAACTGTACAATTCTAGTAGCTTTGTCTTTGTGTGCTTGTAACTCAACATCGATATCAATATGACTTAACTGGTCATATGTTTTTTGATAACCAAGCACCTCGTTGTCTCTTTTTTGTACCCAAGCAGTATGTCTAGCAACTATTGCATTGTATGCATCATATGCAGTTTTTCTTTGATTGTATACAGTTAAATCTCTGTGAGCAAGTAACTCTGCTTCAATATCAATTTCAGACAATGCATCATGTTGGTCAACTAGATATTTTAAATCGCTATCATGTTTCTTTAACCAAAGTTCATGTCTACGTTTCATGCTATCAATTTGAGTGATAACTCTTTTGTTAGCCTCCTCTACACCATTGATACGAAATTCTTCAGCCTGTAAACCATCTTTAGTTGATTTGATCATTGCCTTAATGAGTTCAGCTTTTTCACTAAGCAATGTGATACCCAACAATTGCTCAATGATGTTGCGTTGATCATTGGCTTTCATAGCCAAAAAAGGTTCTGAGTAAGTGTTCAATGCAACAATATGATTAAACATATCGCTGGTCATGTTGATAATTTTTTCAATTTGCGCTTGTGTTTCTTTGTTTTCACCCTGCGCATCATCAACTATTTTTTGTTGCTCATTGTTAACATAGAAACGTAAAATATTTGGTTTACGGCCACGTTCAATCTTATAATCTATACCATTCACGCTAAACTCAAGCGTAACCATCATACCCTTACCATTGGTACGATTCACTAGATTATCTTTTCTAATATTATTGATTGCAATACCAAACAATGCGTAGGATAATCCTTGAATGAGTGTTGTCTTACCTGTACCATTACGTGCCCCGTCACCACCTAAGTCTAAGTTTTCACCTAAAATAAGTGTTAAGTCTGATTTATCTAAGTCAACACCTTGTGTTACTGCTCCGATTGATAAAAAGTTACGTAGTGTTATGTTCTTTAAAATAATGCTCATAGATTAGTATAAATGTCCAGTAAAATTTTCTTGTCAAATGTGTTTGATTCAATAGCATTGATTTGGTCAATCACGATTTGATCAACACTTTCAAATTTCAATCCGTCAAATCCGTTTTGTTCGGCTTGATCTACTTTCATAGGTATCAATGCCATTTCACGTAGTCTGTGTTCAGGTATGAATTTCTCACGCAAGAAATTGGCTTCTTCGTATGAAATCTCAATGTCTAAGTGTACTCTAACATGACTGTCAGGTAATAGCAAGCCTTCAGGGTTTTCGATTACGTCACTTAGTTTATAAACTCTATATAAGGGTTGATTTGGCCAACTATGAAATACAGGATCTTCGCCCCATTCAATAATCATCATACCCCTTGCATCATCACCTGCATCTGCAAAGTTATGTGGGAATGCATTACCCATATACCAAATATTCTTTTGTGCTTGTCTTTTGTGAAAGTGACCACTGAACACCTGATCAAAATTATTAAAATGATCACGGTTGATTTGCCCATGATCTGGCATTTCAATCATTGCATTCATAAAGAAGTTTGGTAATTCAAAATGACCAAACATGTATTTGCCACTTAGTTTTTGAACTCTTTTGTAATCCTCACCTATCAACCATGGAGCAATAACCACGTCCCCATCACTAAACCAATCATTACAAATAACAACATTTTTAAGATGTTTTGCAAATTCAACACTTTGTACGTCACGACGGTCACGATAGTATAAGTCGTGATTACCAGGAATAAAATAAACAGTGGTAAAAGCGTCATTTAGTTTCTCCAATGCTCTTAGACTATAGTTAAGTGTGATGATGTTAAGTGTTGACCGATTGTTATGCCAATCACCTAAGAAGATACAAGTTTCACAACCCTCTTCTTTGGCTTTGGTTATAAACCAATCTACAAAATTATTACAATCTTCATTGTGCACAATACTGTTACTCTTAAGTCCAAAATGAACGTCCGTGAAACATGCGGCTTTTTTAAATAGGTTACTCATAGATACATTATATAGGAAAAGGAGTTGCAAAAGCAACTCCGTTGGTTAAATCACTTTGATTATTCTTCGTATGCCATACTACTAGTTGATTGGCGGCTCCAACTTGGATTAAGTCCTGCAATCTCTAAAATATCATCACGAATGTTTTGGTTACGTTTTTCACTATTCAACACACGACAGAAACTATTGGTAATAGCGGCTGTATAATATGCAAATGGGTTAGCACTTTTAGCTTCGTTAAAACGTAATCCAACATATGTCAATTGTAGAATAGCACTATTGCGCATCTCATCATTGTATGTATATCCACGCCAATTGTACTTCATTGCATATTTTTCGCACATCATAATATACATTTTGGCTAGTTTGTTTGTAATGATTCCGTGATCCTTACTAAACTCGCCAGACTCTAAATCACCCATCCAATGACTCTTTCCAATACATTTAAATGTATTTGTTTCATCTAGTCTGTAGTGTTGGAATGGTGGAAAATTGACTTTAACATGAACCATGTCATCAATTTCTTTTGCAGTAGTTGGATCTTCTAAGTCAGCAAAGATTTCTTCGGTATCACCCTCAAACTCAAAGAAATCTTTAGCAGTTTTCTTTTTATCTACTTTGCGAGGTTGTTTTGGTGCAACTGGAATATGATCCCAAGTCATAACACGAAAAACTAAATCAGTTACGGGGATAGAATCAGGGCTTACTGAATCTTTGGCTCCAGCTTCCAAACTTAGTCTTGTAGCACGTGTTTCTTTTGCTTGTTGAATGTTTTCTGGTTTTAATGCAAATTCTAAACTTTTATCTAATGATTCTGTGGGCATGTCAACAATAAAATCGTATCTATGATCATCTGGGTTTAGGTATGAGCAATATGCATTTTTGCTTGTATGAATCTCTTTAAGGATATCTTTGTTATTTAAATAATTGACGGGTTTTCTTGATGGTAAACTCATATTTTCCTGTAGTTAATATGTACTCATTGTATCAGAATTGTTGCTGTAATGCAACAGATGGTAGTAAAAAACGGTGAAATTTCACACGATAAATACTATTTAGTAAAGGTATAATACATATATGGCATCAACCTCATTTGCTGGATCAACTATTGAAACAACCGCTGGTTATCCGTCGTTTGTAACGGTAACATTGCCAAGTGGCAAACAAATTCCAAATATTAATGGTTGGGGACCAAACCAGTATAATTCTTATGCTACAACTCTATCACCGGCTGACGCTGAGTCATTGAATAGCATACAATATAGTGCGGATAATATTATTAGTGGTTTGCAAAATCAAGACCAACAAGCCAAAACAACGACTAGTAGCTCAACTGATACTTCGGCAGGTACTAGTCCAGCTACAGGTACCGGGACTTCAACAACTACGCCCAGTAACAATACTACAGTAACCAATAGCACAAGTTCTGGTGTTGATCCACAAACAGGATTACCAACAACCGGTGCAGGAAGTGCAACAGAAATAGGTTCTGCATATGGGTATACCGCACCTGCATCAGTTGCTAGTGGTTCAGACCCGTCTGTTAATGTTAATGGTACTAGTGGAGGTGAAGCTCCCTTAGGT
>Ga0208738_1000366_pt1 | contig 12526 bp, 14 predicted proteins | sample CryBogCBE21Jul09_FD_184561 | JGI IMG/M metagenome (GOLD analysis project Ga0208738, IMG submission 184561) | Freshwater microbial communities from Crystal Bog, Wisconsin, USA - CBE21Jul09 (SPAdes) | ecosystem: Environmental > Aquatic > Freshwater > Lake | place: Crystal Bog, Wisconsin, USA... | reverse complement strand
TGTTATACATCTACTTCCTGGAGCCATTTTTGTTCTCATTGGAAAGCGCAAATGGGCAGGCTGGGAATCTCATAAATTTTCCAACCTATTTTTCTTGCCCAGATACCTGGCTAATGCTGGGAAATGTGTAGCATTTCCAACCTATTTTTGTGCTCATCTTTGATGAGCACAAAAATTGAATTTTCCCCCACCATTAACCAACAGTCCCATGACGTTCGAGTATATCCGCACCGAGACCGGCGAGTTTCAGTGCCCCCATTGCGACTTCACCAAGAAGAACCAGAGCACCGTCCATATGCACATTAAGGCGAAGCATTCTGGTGCCTTCAAGCACAAGTGCGAGCATTGTGCTTACGAGTGTCCTGCTCGCCAGACCTTAGATAACCACATGGCCGCCAAGCATCCAGACCAACTTGACCAGAGAGCACGTGAGTTTGTATGTCCTCATACTTCCTGCGGTTTCCAGAGTTTGACCAAAGGAGGTCTACGTAGTCATTATCTCTTAAAACATCTCGCAGCATACACTAACAAGTATCTTGGGAAGACGGAAGAGGGGATTCAGTGTAGTCATTGTGGAACAGACTTTCATTCAAAGCCATCATATGTATATCATCTTGTCAATTGCCTTCCTGAGGAGGTTAGGGCGAATCCCATCATTAAGAAAGGTTTATGTATTTAGTTTGTATTTAGTGTTGTTCTGTGTCAGAAATATCTTTTTTAGGATTCGTCATATCATTCACATCAACCACGATCTCATATAAATGGTAGCCAAAGGCGGCAAAGGCCATCAAGGCCAGAAGTTCAAACGCCCATCTCGGTGTATCATATCCTTTTGCACCAATGAACAGAAGCAAAGGACCAACGGCCAAGGCATGAATGAGATTTATCCAGAGACTAGGACTCTGTGCTTTCCACTTTAACATAGACTTGTAGCCATGGTAGAATAACACAATTACTCCAATGCCAGAAAGAATCGTAAAGATCCATGGACTGAGCTGTCCACGGAGCACGGCCACATATAAAAAGAATGGCGCCACCAAAAAAATGTGAAAGAGATGTATAGCGAGCTTTGATGACATTCTAGTCCTAAATGAGAATAAATCGTTGAAGCATATCATCAGCGTGTGACAATGCGCTTTCTATCCATGCTTGATTGACGGCGTAACTTTCGCCACAGACAAACACGTTTGGATGAGCGAGAGGAATTGGCTGCATCATACGACGACTCTCTTCCCTCACATCATAAAGACCGGGCAACCAATAAGAACATCCATGTTTCCAATGACACATCTTGAAAAATGTCGGTCTAGGAATGGTTCGGTCAAATAGTTTCTCAGACTCGGTTAAAATCCTATCAGAAACCGCCTTTTCTCCTTCATTCTTAAGAATATCTAGCCAAAATTTAGTATCTTTATTATCTGTGTAAGAGGTCATGATAGTGCCTGAAGCAGCGGAGATAGGAATCACATTTCTCAGAGGAGAATCTGTGATGGTTCTAGGAATATCGGCGAACCAGGCCGGTTTTGGGAAAACCCCGTAAATACGTAAGAGGGGTGTCATGGATAAATGTTTGAGCATCGGTAAATTCTTGAACACGGCAATACCCTTCAGGGCATCAGAATGTATGGCGAGAATAGCCTTGGTTGCCTTAAACGTTTTCTGGACCTTGTTTTTACCTTGTGTAAAATTGAGAATGACTTTGTCTTTTGTGCTCAGAGAAACGAGACGGTGCTCGGTAAAAATATTCACTTTCCCTTTCAAGTCCTGGACAATATTATTAACAATAGAATCAAGGCCTTCCTTGATGACATAGAAATACCCCTGGCGTCCACCGAGTTCATTACTCAGAGATTCTAGGGCGATATCTGCCCTCAAGGTGATAATCTCGGATGTATAGGCGAATCTGTTTAACATCGCCTTAACATGATGTCCTTCCATGGTGCTGTAGAGAAGTTGCTCTAAGGTATGAGTCTGTAAGATAGATTTCTCAAGTTTGTGTAAAATGGATACTATGTAGGCTGCCAGGGATGCCCACATATTCTTGGTTACTTGGGCACTCATAGGATGCCATTCGGCGAACTCTTCACTCGGGATTTTTATCTTGGTGAGGCCGTAGTGGGCGACCAGCGAATTCACGAGGGCATGGGAGCTGTGAATTCTTCCAGCGCCTTTTTCAAACTGGACGGCGCCCTTGTGATAGGTTTGAATGCGGCCGCCGAGAGAATCATACATTTCCATAAGAGCGACTCTGGCTTTGGGAAATGCCTTTGTGATTTTCAGGGCGGAATAGAGACCGGCGATCCCTGCGCCAACAATGATGAAATCATAGTCCATCTATCTGGGCGGAATAATTTGGTAGGTGTAGAGAATCCAACCTATTTTTTTGATTCAAAGAATCAAAAAAATTGATTTTTAGAACTTGCCTGGAAATCAGTCCCACCATGGAAGGCTGTCATACATTTGCTTTTACACACAAGCTCAGTCCTGACACTTCAGGAAACTCTTTCGCTTCTGTCCTCGTCAGTCATGTTACGGAGGATATGGTTCAGCGTGCCATTGATGCCATTAATATGTCGGTAAAGGAGATTCCAGATGCTTGGGAATTTGTTCGCCAAGGGAGTCTGATGAAGCAGAATCATTTGCCTGCGCCATCTCATCCTCTGGCAAAGGCTGTGTTTTCCCAGATGAGTAAAGATGATCATACTGGGTTTACGGCCTCTTATACATTGGCCTTGGTCACCGATCTCGCTCGGCAGAGGGGTAGAGAGCTGGGACTAGCCTTAGAGTTGTGAGACGACTTAGAGTTGTGAGACTTCTTATTGTAAATGCTTACCTGGCACAACGAAACATTGAATATCTATACACATTTAATACCTGGTCTCTACTGGCTCTGGAAGGCTGTGACGGTTATCCCATCAGGAAGTCCAGAACACCAGTTTTTGATTTATACGGGATATTCTGGTGCGGCGACGATGGGTATTACGTCTGGATTGGCGCATTTACTTCAGATTGAAAAGGACTGGGCGACTTTCTCACGGAAAATGGATTTTCTTGGTATTCTGGCAATTAATTATGCGCATTTCTTATTGGATACGTTTCTGCTCACAAAAGGCATTTGGCACAGTGACTCGTTATGTATAGTTGGCTTTTTTCTTCAAACAGTGGCGGCTCTCATTTGCGCACAACGAATCATCTCAGATTTAGAGATTGGGAGATTCTGGGCGTTTGCCTATCCTGCGCTAACGGTTCCATTCACGTTGGTGGTATATTGTGTTAGAGGGTCTGATTCTGTCGTTCAAGATTCTACACAAGCTTCATTGAATTGTAGCATCTTTATCACGATTGCTGGAGTCGTTTTTTTCAAGGGCGGGTTTCCTGAACGGTATTATAATCCTAGAGGAATCTTTGATAAATTCGGCAGTCATACCTGACACCATATCTTCATAGTTTGTTCCATTGTGGCGGGATTCAAATGTCTCCCAAATCTTTATTTGCTAGAATAGAGAGTGACGAATGATCATGTATATCCTCTACGACAAGGACGAGATCGCCTATGTGTTATACGATTTGGAAACAGCAATAAAAGAAGCAATGCGATTGTCTCTTGTATTAGTGCGAGTTCGTGTTGGGGAAAACGGGACGGCGAGGTCAATGACTATTTATTCGCCGATGTCAGATTCTTATTAATCCAGGTCGCCACGGCGGCGGTATTACTACTCTGAAGATTCTCTACCTTTGCCGGTGTGCCTGCTTTCAACAGAACAAAGTTGGGGATACTCTTTACACCACAGAATCCAGGAGTATATTTATTCTCATCAATATCGCACTTATAGATGGGAAGATCAGGGAACTCTTCATGGATAAACTCCATATCCAGGCGCTTACAAGCCCCGCACCAGTTCGCCGTAAAATAGACGAGGATGGGAGACTCTACCTTGGCATACATGGCCTCAAACTGCTCTTGTGTTTGGAGGGGTGTCATTTTTAGATCCGACATTTCTACTTGCCGAAAGAAGTAATCCACCGCCGATGACCGCACCAAGAGCGCCAAGGGCAGTATAATCCAATGTGTTAAATGTGTTTTCTTTTGCCTTTGACCTGGCACTCTCTAGCCTTGCGCCGCCAACCATGGTGCCGTAACCTTGTCCTGTGGTCGGATTTTTGAATTGTGTCTGCCCATTTGTGCTAGCAACCATTCCTGGAGGAGGAGGGTTCCCTACAGGGTTTCCAACAGGGTTCCCTACAGGAGTTCCAGAACCTGTCACTTCTATAATAGGAGTTGGAGCTGACGGCATAGGAGAAAGGCTTCCTATTTTTGAAACAAATTCTGGATTGCTGATAATTTCAGGAATTTTAATAAGAGAAGAGGCCTTCCCTACAGATCCACTAAACCCTTTTGTCAAACTAGAAGAAAGAGAACCAATCTTTGCCGCCGTATCAGCCACTTGGCCAACCTTTGCCATACCTTTATCCACAATCTCTTCTTTCACAGTAATCGCCGTCATGATAGCCTCATCCTTCATCATTAACGCCGCCGAAATGCTTTTTCCTAGACCTGGGAAAAAATAGGTCACTATGGGAAGTAACATTCGTATGACTGTCTTAAAAACACTATCGGGGGGACAAGGTTTTATCTCGGATTTACCTGTTAGCATTGGGCTATGTCCATCAGCGTCCATTCCAAGATAAGTGAAAGGGAAGAAGCGTTTAGAACCGGCAACCAAGAGATCGGCGGGATTACTGAAGAGAATCCAATAGTCGTAGGCAACGGCAAACATATAAAAGAAAAAGCCCATAGGGATTATCGTTAAATCGGCAAATCTGGATACGGCATTATTTGTATCTCCTGCTATTATTTGTGCTAGAGGGGCGATTGGGATTAGGAGGGCATAGAAGAAAAACCATAAAGGATTTGGCGGCCCATCATCTTCCTTTCGAGCACCTCCATGCCAAGTAATTGGACCTGACATGCCTTTTTCTTGTGGGTAAAGTTGCGTTGTTTCTGTTGGCTCTAGAGGTGTAAAATTCTTTGCGGAAGGAGGAGCGGAAGGAGGAGCGGAAGGAGCGGAAGGTCCTGAAGCAGCAGTAGGATAAGGATAAGGAGAAGCGGAAGGAGGTGGATAAGGTCCTGAAGCAGCAGTAGGATAAGGATAAGGAGAAGGGGAAGGAGGTGGATAAGGTCCTGTAGTAGGATAAGGAGAAGCGGAAGGAGGTGGATAAGGTCCTGTAGTAGGATAAGGAGAAGCGGAAGGAGGTGGATAAGGTCCTGTAGTAGGATAAGGAGAAGCGGAAGGAGGAGCGGAAGGATAAGGAGAAGCGGAAGGAGAAGCGGAAGGAGGAGCAGAAGGGGAAGGGGAAGGGGAAGGCGAAGGAGGAGCGGAAGCTGACGAAGTCTTTGTATTGGAAGGCGAAGGAGGAGCTGACGAAGTCTTTGTATTGGAAGGCGAAGCGGAAGCTGAAGAAGTCTTTGTATTGGAAGGCTCAGGCTCAGGCTCAGATCCAGATCCAATCCACATTCCTTGAGCCAATCCCAAAGCGCCCCATGGATGAGCTAAGCCGTGTTTATTGAGAGTCTCAGTGGTATATCCTCCAGAACTAGATAATTGGACCATGTCATATGCCCATAAATATCCCAAACTGAAGATATTGCCAATTAAAAACATGATGGCAGTCTGAGGAGATCTCAGATATAGATGATGGAGGCCTATGAATCCAAAGGCCAATGTAAACCACCACATGCCTGATTGTGTAAATTGGGGCTTATTCCAAAATTCAATACGGCTCTGGGAAACTGCTGGGAATTCCCACACCATTACTACAGATACGATAGAGCTTTGATTGCCGGGTTTATACCGTTTAGACTGATGGGACATTTCAAATGCCCCATCAGTATGCCTCTATAAGATTTCCCACGTCATTTGGTCTAGATGCGGAATAAGATTCCACCAAAACCATTCGTGACACGGAGAATATTGTGATTGAGTGCGTAAATTCTCGCATTCGCCGATCCTCGTGGCGGGCTCACTATCTGATTCAGTTGAAGCTGTAAGACAATACTGTCAATACGACTTGCGTTCATACTTCCACTTGGCTGGACATCCTCGGGGCGGAAGCAGAAGGAATAAGAATACACGTAATCATCAATAGGAATGACAGTGTGGTATTGATATGGCTGAACCAGACGGAAATAATCGGCATTACGAATATCAAAGCGGTCAAAGCCGTCAAGGCGCAAAATGGCCGTAGTAATGAGATTCTGGAAGCCTACTTGCGTAGAGGTTTCGCCAATAGACAGATTCGTGTAATTAAACCATTGATGCGCATTCACCGCCGCATCCCTCTGAATCAGCCAATACAGCTCACGGATAGGATGATTAAATTCCATAGGAAGCTGGACGGTGGTTGCCGTCTTGTCAATAGAAATGCTGTTGGTGTATTGAACCTGCTCAATCAGATACTCGTGGGAATTCGCCACGAATCTGCGTCGCTCATCCACATCCAAATGGACAAAGTCACCATACATATTGAATGACGTGATGGACGCCGGTGCTACCGTCACATCGCAAGGAACTGCGCCAGGGTTATCCACAACGAACATGCCCTGGAGAGGGCGCAACGTGATGTTGAGACGAACGGGATGGTATTGAAGTGCGATTAACGGCAAGGCGAGGCCAGGATTCTTACAGAACCAGAAACGTAGAGGAACATAAAGGCTGATGGGGCCAAACAGATTCACAGAGTTAGAAGGGGAATTTCCTTGACTGGCACCGTTTGTCTTTCCAATCATGTTGTTCCACCCCTGGCGCTTATCTTCGGTGATCACATAGTTCGTCCAAATCTCCATCCATTCGCCGGTCTGTTTATCAATTTCCTGTTCCCCAATATCAAGGCTAATTTCTTGAATGAGGGCGTGACCTATGGAGTTTGTGTAAGAGACTGGTTTGCCTGTGGTAGAATCATAAAGTGCCGGAAGAACAATCTCTAACCATAGAGGACCGAGTAAATCTCCTTTTCTTGGTATAACAGTCGTGATACGTCGGCCAAAATCGGCCTGATTATCAAATTGAATAATGGACGATTCCATGGAAAAATTAGTATATCTTCTGTATACCATTTTGAACCATGTTACTTGAGGGTTACCTGTGAGAAACACGTCCTGTTTTCCACTGGCCACAAGTTGTAATAATCCTCCTCCCTGTGTCATCTGATTGTGTCGGTGATTCTTGGTGAGGGTAATTCTCGCATTAGCTTTTCTGTGTAAAAAGGAGATTGCGATGTCCGATACGATCGTCCTTCGTAAAGTCTATGCTCTAGATTCAAACACTGGGCTTTTTCTTTCTACAGGACAAGTCCTGTTAACCAACGGTCTCGGCGGAACCAATTGGACAGACATGTTATCCACGTTGGCGATCGTCGGTGGGCCCGTGATGAGTGGAATGCCATCCACCATTAGCAGTTTTTCTAGCTTGGGCTCTGACACGGCCAACAGTTTGTCCTCCATTTCTTCGGTTTTCCTAAAGTCCCTCTGTAGCTTGGGTGCCGCCATTGATGGACTCGCCGGCAATATTGTGACTAATAATCTGGGTTCCCTTGGATACGTGAGCACGGCCACTCTCTCTACCTCCATCGGCCAGGCCGTGAGCACTATCGCAAATAGTCCAAGCACTGTGAGTAGTCTAATTCCTTCTCTGAGCACCTTTCAATACGCCAATAGCTCCACGATTTCCAGTTTGACGGCATCCTTGAACGCATCGTCCATAAGCACGGTAAACGGTCTCAGTCAGCTGGGATATGTGACATCAAATCAGCTGACGAGCACTGTGGCCGGCCTCGGTTCTTCTGGATATGCCAGCACACTGACGGATTTCCGAAGCACCGTGGCCGGTCTCGGCTCTCTCGGATATGTGAGCACGGCAACTCTCAATAACAAGTTTGATACTCTGGGTAATTGGTATGTGAGCAGTCTGAGTATGGCGAGCACGGTGGATGGTTTGTCCACCTTTGGCTATGTGACGAATATCAATCTTTCCACGGCTGTCGAAGGAATCTCGGCGATGAAGAATAGCATTCGCTTTGATACGGTGACGAGTGTGACAGTGATCGGCGGAACAAATACGTTTACCAATACGGCGAACGTCATCTATGTGAGTACATTTTATCAAAGCAGCATGGTCTATACAGGAGCGGCACCAGGTGTTCCCATAACAGGAAATATGGTGACGGCGAACGCCATGGAGTTTTCCACGGCGATCCTAAGAATGGATGCCCTCAGTAGTTTCATTAATTCTAATTCCCGTATTACCGTGGATGTCTTTCCCACCTACGCCTTCACTAAGCTGGGAACAGGTGCCACTGCCCCTACCATGTTGTATATGTCAACTATGCTAAAATACGAGCCGGCCACTCTGCTATACAATACCACCACGACGAGCGCCATGTATGCGGGGACAACGCAAGTGACCTTTGAAGGAAATCCGACGGTAAGAGTGGATTCGTCCAATATTTTCAATCAGCCTATTCGCCTTACTATCCCGTATGGGACATCTCTGGATTATACGAAAAACATAACCTTGTATCACTACATGCCGAGTTCTATACAGAAAAATCAATTACAGAACGCCCTCCACAGCAATATCGTGACACCATTTTTCGGATCCACAGGGTCTGTTTTTGTGAGCGTCCAGAATTCTGTGTAGCAGAATTCTGGTAAAAACCAAAAATAGTGTCTAACACTATTTTGGCAAAGGCAAAGGCAAAGGCCAATCCTACAGCCAAGGCAAAGTCTAAGGCCATAATTCTGTCTAAGGGTAGAAGGGGATGTCCCGCCGAACATTAGACACAGAAATAATAACCATTCGGCAAGTCAATGCCTTAACGCCGACAAACGGATTTATTCCTGCCCTCACGACACTGACATCCGATGGACAAGGAGGAACTTTCTGGGCCATCCCTTCCAGTCTCGGCGGAGCACCTGCCCTCAATCAAGTCGTCGTGGATAATCTCCCATTCCCCCAAACATCCACATTTAACACACTCTATTTATCCACCACTCAGGGTATCGGCAGTATCACGAATTCCACAACGAATTTGATCACCTTCTATTCAAAATCCTTCACGGCCTTTGATATTAGCGGTGGAAACACACTCACCTCATATTCTAATTCTGTTGTTTCTCCGACGGTAAAGTTCGCAGGAAGAAACGGTGTGAGGATAACAGGCGACCCTTTAACACAGACCCTCTTTTTTGATACACAGACTTCGGCGATTAGCACAGGAGTCTATGGATTTTCTCAAATCAATATGATATCAAATGCTTCCACTGTGTCACAGGCGGCCATTCTAAATTCAAATCACCTGACCTTGAGTGCCGGTTCTGTATCATCTATTCTGAATCTGGTGGGCACTGGGGATATTGTGTTAAATGGTAATTCTACGAGTAATTCTGTGTTTCTCACTATTTCCACGTTCAAATCAGCCGAGTATCTGAACATAAGCAGCCTTGTTCGTTCAATCTATCCTTCAACCCTGAGCACAGTGAGCACTTTATTCTGTAACAATTCCACACTCCTTATTTCCATGAGCACAGCTACCAGTCAATTAATCAGCACTTCCTCCAGTCTCCAACGGCAAATCAATTTCACAGATAACAATGTGATGAACTTCTATACAAATCTGGATTTATACAAGCTCTTATCTACCAGTCTCCGTGATACGAATACTGTATTAAGCAACGCCCTAGACACAATCGTATCGTATAGTTCCAGTATTAACACGTCTCAATTTACGAAGACGTATCAAGGGGAGGTGGGAATAGACCAGCATATCACTTTTTCAAGTATCCAGTTTCGCCTTGACTCAGTATCAAGTCTTATTAATGAGGGCGCACAGTTTGTCCTTACGTATTCCCCATCAATGATCTATAATTTCCTCATTCCAACGGCGACTTTAGCTACAGTATCCACCTTTATTATGGTAGGAAACACGACGATTAATGAGGCGACCTTTATTCGTCCTTGGTTTGTTCAGACGACAAATTCCGGTATTACACAGCCCTATTTATACACAGATACGATGAAATTTGTTATTAGGAGCAGTAATATCATGAAGGCTCTGGATTCAACCTTTACTATCTATCACCACGTGGATGTGAATTCTGTTTCCTATCCAAATATCCAGACAAATGCGGCGATTAATTATTTAACGCCTGGCCAGAATACTCTCGCATATACACTTACAGGAATGAATTATTAGAGGGAGGTAGAATGAGTTCAAGATTGACAGTAGACACCACGACACTCAAAGTTCGTGATGTGTTTTGTCTAAATAGCAACGCTGACTATATACAACCTGCTTCTATCCCGGTTATCGGTGATTTTGGTAAGATAACGTGGTTCTCCAGCATAGAATTCTTCAGCAGCATCAGCGTGCCTATCTTGAGCACCACGATACTTGATGTGCTCGCCTCAGTTCGCCCTGGATTTAGCACCATGTCCACCATCTTCGGATCAACCACGACCAGCGCCTTTGTTTCCACGGTGGACGGTCTTGGCTCAAGTGATTATGTGAGTACTGCCGGATTAAATACTACAGTTACTCAACTTTCGTATGATAGTGGATATATCAGCAGCACGACCCTCTATGATTGTTTTACGAACATGGCGGATATGGGACAAATCACAGGAAAAATTGGACCCATGGTGAAGTTTCTTTCGGCAGTTGGGAGTAATTTGACTGGCGGCTATGTGAGTACCATGAATCCTGGAAATTATAGGATTTACAAATCAACCATGGGTCTTTCTGGGACGAATGTGAATCGGACTATGACAGATGGGGAAATCTTTGGCTCAGCGACGATTGATATTACTGGATTTAACACAAAGATTGTGAATTCATCGCATTTACGCTTAGATGTAAACGCAAATATAATGCTTGGATATTCTGGCAATGGACCTATATTAACAAGCTTTAGCACATACTTAGTTAATGCTTCAAACACATCGCAGATTGTAGGAACACCTGTGAGCTTAACCTTTGGTGGCTCGAACGCAATGATTGGAAATCTTAATTATCTTCTCAGCTCAAATGACCTTGTTCCGTATCCTAACTTAGTTCAGATTCGTCATAGATTAATTAACGGAGTTGGGTCGAATGCCACCCTTGTTACACAGATTCCACAGTCTGGGGGAGTTTTTGTCACGTTAGATAATACTGATTAGTAATATTTAACGAGAATAGAATAGAATGCAAGCAATCAAGCAGATTTGCCAACGGTTCTTATCATTATTTGCCAAACGCTCTGTTGTTAAATCGTTTATTATTGACGAATCAAAAGTTATTAATGAGAATTTCTGTGATAAATCTTCTTGTGATTGTGATTGTGATTGTGATTGTGTGCCACCACCACCACCTATAACGGACATCCTTCCCTTTCCGCAAGTTGAGATGCCCAAGGTTCCAGAGTTCCCCGCACCACAGCCGTTGGACGATACGGCCATGGACACAGATACACAGCATTCGGATGAGGATGAGAGCGAGGATACGCAAGATGAATACCTTGATGACCACGAAGAATAATCTGGCCTTCAGGAATCTCGGCGATATTCACACTAATTGCTACTGAAATCTTTTGCCTTTCATTGAGATGTTGGGTTTTGTGTAAAAGGGATTTCATGAAGTCCTGATAGGGGGTTCGTTTCCATAGTGTAGCCTGATATGTAAATACCAGCCTATCTAAATCAAAATCCAGAATCTTCCAGTGGGTCCCCTTATACGGCAAGTCCAACTCGCGAGGACCAGGACAAGGCATGAGGCGGATGGATCTCACTTGAGAGTCGTCATCAAGAATTCTGAGGGCATCGGCGATCTCGGTTTCCATCGGCCGGCCTTCCAGGAGAAAATCTTCCTGAATAGGAAACACGTAACGAATACTGTCTGGAAGAAGCGCTAGGGCCGCCTCACGACTCTCAAAAAAACCGGCTTTCGCCTTAGGAAGGGGAATAATGTTGACATTTAGCTTCAGAATCTCTGGATTTTCAGGCTCTTCTGTGGCGAGATAGATGGGCCAGCTCATTGCAGGAGCATATCTGTGTAAAAGGGTGAGGTGGAGATTGAGGAGATAGAAATATTTTGGGGTGGTGTTAATGAGATAGGCACAATCGCTGCGGTTCATTGCTTGGATATTGTTGGAATTGCTTAGGCTGTTGGTCTGGTTGGTCTGGTTGGCCTGGTTGGCTTATACGAAAAAGGCGAAGAAATGTAATGAGTCTTTCTAATTTTACTGCCTCTCCAAAACCTGAGATTCCACCCTACGAAACCCCTATAATCGTAATAGTCTTTGCCACGTTTTTGGGGGTTTTATGTGTATGTTATTGTTGTCATTGTATTTATCGCCTTCAGAATCCTCGGCCGGCATCGATCGTTGTTCACAATCCAGTTGTGGTTGAATAAAACTCTGTTACAGCCTCTGAAAAGATTAAGAATTCTTCTACTCGTTTAATATATTTGAGACCGATCCAATCAATTTCGT
>Ga0208738_1000362_pt1 | contig 12590 bp, 21 predicted proteins | sample CryBogCBE21Jul09_FD_184561 | JGI IMG/M metagenome (GOLD analysis project Ga0208738, IMG submission 184561) | Freshwater microbial communities from Crystal Bog, Wisconsin, USA - CBE21Jul09 (SPAdes) | ecosystem: Environmental > Aquatic > Freshwater > Lake | place: Crystal Bog, Wisconsin, USA... | reverse complement strand
CGACATTGCCAAGCAATATGCTGAAGCAAATGGTATTCCATACGAAAGACAACAATCGTATGCAAAAGTTGACGAAGAAAGAGCACAAAGAATTGCACAAGCATATGAAAATATGCAACACGCACCAAATAATCCTAAAGTCAAAGCCGCTTACAAAGATTTAATTCGCCAAACTAAAAATCAATATAAAGCTTTAGTCAACGCTGGCTATAAGTTTTCTTTCTTTGATTCCAAGACAGACCCATATGATGGCAATCCTTGGAATGCAATGCGGGATCTACGTAACAATAAGCACATGGCAGTTTATGGATCCTACGATGGCTTCGGTACAGAAGGCATAACCGACAAAGCATCTAAAAACAATTTAATGTTAGAGAAGACTGGTCTACGCTGGAAGGATCAGAACGGTGTAATGCATCCTGTTACAGCCAACGATCTTTTCCGTGCGGTTCACGATGCTTTTGGTCATGGATTAGAAGGTGCTGGCTTTAGAGCACAAGGCGAAGAAAATGCTTGGCAAGCCCATGCCAAAATGTTTACAGGTTCAGCCTTGGGCGCTTTAACATCTGAGACTCGTGGACAAAATAGTTGGTTAAATTTTGGTCCGTATGCCGAAAGAAATAGAAAAGCAAAGGTAGAAGACACTGTTTTTGCAGACCAAAAGATTGGCTTAATGCCTGATTGGACGTGGAAAGAAGGTTTACACAACGCTGGTATTTCTCTGGGCAAACAACAAAAAGGTGCGGCAACATATGAAGCTATTCATTACAGCAATGAGCCAAGAAAAACATTAAATGGTTCTGCGTATGGTAAAGGCATTAGAGGCGCTGAAGCCAATCGTCTTGCTCAGTCAGATGATCCACGTATTCAAAAGCGTGCTTATTTCTATATTCCTAATGAATCGGGTAGATATAACTTTCCAGAAGCGGGGGTAGGAAACCAAGCTCACAAACAAACGTTTAAAAATATCCTGCCGCCCGGCACAGAAGCTCAACGTTTAAACGCAGAAGCTAATGGCAATCCAAATAAATTTGAATCTTTAGTGGTTGATGCTGGCTATGATGGCTACGCAGTTCCTAATATGGGAATGATGGTTATCCTTAACCACGACAATATCCCAGTAGAACCACGTGGCACACGTGCACAGATGCAAGATACTGGCGAAAAGTATTCTTTAAAAGCACCCGATACTCCCGAGTTTAAAAATTGGTTTAGAGATAGTTTAGTTATCAATGAAGATGGTAGCCCAATGGTGGTATATCACGGCACTTCAGCCGTTGACAAAAATGGCAAACCATACGATACATTTAAATTAAGTAAAGAAGGCGCTTTGGGCGCTGGAATTTACCTTACACCAGAGGCTGACTATGCCAATAATTATGCTGGCATTCCACGTCCAGAAGTTATTGATGCTATGGAAAGGCTTGGTCATAAATCAATTACTGAACCTTTAAGAGAGGCTCAACGAACTGGCGAAGGCATACCAAGCGGAAGAATGATCCCGTTATTTGCTTCTATTGAGAACCCAGTGATTGTTAAATATAACGGACAAGGCGATCCAGCAAAATTAGCTTTGATGGCAATCGGTGTTAACGAAAATCAAGCTGAAAAAATTACAGAAAAAGCTTATGAAGAAACGGGCGGTTTAACTAAACAATTGATGACACGTGCTAGAAATTTAGGTCACGATGGTATTTTCTTTTATCGTGACGGAAAACTAAATGAAGTAGTTGCTTTTTCACCTAGTCAAGTTAAATCAGTCTTTAATCAAAGACCTTATCGTGGTATTGAAAAATACTCCCTTACAAACGCTCCACCCCAAACTTTAACAACTTTAGAAAAGCAGGAATCAGCAGGTGAGCGTTTAAACAACACAATACGTGATGTAAAAGACGCAGCGCAAAACCAAGAGTTCTGGACTGGGCTACGTAATAACTGGGTAGACAAAGGATCCAGCCTTACTAGGACATTACAAAACCAAGAAGTCTATAAGGATGGAGTACTTCGTGCCGACTTATTAACACGTGCTTATGCTCAAGTAATTAACTTGGTTAAAAATGGTTTGCAAAGCGGTATCCCAATTATTAATAATGATGGGTCAATCATCATTAAAAGCGATGCTGTAAACAATTTGGCTAATAGCCACATCATAGCTGACAAGCTAGATGACAATGCTCAAGTAAAAGCGTCAGGTTTATCAGGTCGTGGATTTGTAGCTGAAGTAGCTCGTGCTATGCGTGGTAAAGAAATTTTAGAAGAAGATGCACGTCTTGGCTTAAAACGTGAACTTCAAGTTACTCCCGCACAAATTGCTTGGGCTGAACAGCAAATTAAAAACGTTCCAGAACTAAATCAAATCTTTAGCATTTGGAAAAATGTTAATACTGCATTGGTAAATCTATGGGAAGCGGCTGGATTGCTTGATAAAGCAGAAGCAGATTCTTATCGTGCTAAAAAGCATTATGTTTCTTTAGCGGCTTCTAAAGCTGACTTGGAAGAGATGATTAACAATCAATATACAAGTAATGCTCCCGGTCTTAAATCTACCAAAAAGATATTTAAACTTGAAGGTTCAGAATTAGATCGCAATATTTGGGAAAACGTAGATAAGCAATATGCCGCTATGTTAACTGCGGCTTATCAAAATCATATCCGCAAAACCGCTGTAGATCAGCTACGTTCTATTGGTATGGCAACAACATCCCGCATCAACGAAAAGGGTAACGAGGTTCCTCTGTATCGTGGCGATCCCAATATCAATTTGCGCTATAAAGAAAACGGCAAGATTGTCGATGCTATCGTACATAATCAAACTGACCTAGCCGCTTTTGAAGCGATGCACTATGAGCTAAATCCAATCATGAAATTTATGGCTGGCTCTACAAAACTGCTTCGTGCTGGCGCTTTGTTAAACCCAATGTTCTGGTTACGTCAGCTTATTAAAGACCCAATCCACGCTAACTTGGTAGCCAACAGCGGTATTGTTACACCGTTCCATTCTGCTGGTGAATTCATGCGTATCTTGATGAAAGATTCTGAAGAAGCCAAACTACTGGCACAACGTGGTGTTATCGGTCAATATGACAGCACGATTGATATCTATGACTACTTAAATCAAGTAGGTAAAGAAAAATCTAAACCAAGTACTTTAGATAAAGCTTTACATAAAATGATGCAAGTGCACGAAGCTTCTGATGCCGCAACTCGTGTAGCCATCTTTAAGAAAGAAAAAGCAAACGCTTTGACTAGGGGAATGACAGAAGCTGATGCAACAAACTTTGCTGTAATGAAGGCTCGTGAATCGATTAACTTTGCTGTGCATGGAAACTCTAAAACTTTATTCTATGCTCGCCACATGGTTCCGTTCTTGTCCGCTTCCATTACATCTTTAGATACCGTTTACCGAGCAGCTACAGGTTACGGTTTACCGCCCGCAGAAAAAGCTGCGGCACAGAAGCTGTTTAAACAACGTGCATTCATGTTGGCAGCTATGACCACAGCTTATGCGATGTTGATGCAAAATGACGATGACTATAAGAAGTTACCTGATTATGTTAAAGACAACAACTGGCTTATCAAAAATCCTACTGGTGATGGATTTATCAAAGTACCAACCCCATTTGAGGTCGGCTTCCTATTCAAAACAATCCCCGAAGCGGCAGTACGTTATATGTACGGAACAAGCACAGGGAAGGAAGTACTACACAGTTACTGGGAGGGTGTAACAAACAACTTACCCGGTGGTGCGCTGCCGATTCCACAACTGTTTAAACCAGCTATTGAGACAGTTACCAACCACAGTTTCTACACAGGTAACACTATTGAAAGCTTGGGCGATGCAAGACTACCAGTAGAAGATCGTGGACGTAATGCTAGTGAAATATCTAAAAAATTAAGTAAATCGGGATTGGGTACGATTGGTTTGTCCCCAGCTAAGATTGATAATTTGATACAAGGCTATATGGCTGAACTGGGTACGTTTACTACGGGTATGGCTGATAAGGCTGTATATGCCGCAGAAGGTAGAACTCCTCCCGCCACCAATCTTGCCAAAGATCCATTCTTTAAATCATTCTTGACAGATCCAAATGCTGATAAAGCAGTAAGTGATTTCTATCAATTAGAGCAAAACGCTAATCAAGTGGCGCAAGAATTCACACAACTCAAAGCTCAAGGCAGAGCAGAAGAAATTCAATCTTTCATCAAAGATAAAGAAAAAATGCAACAGATTGGAGCCGCACCAGCCCTACGCAGAATTGGTCAAAGCATGACGGCAATCAAAAAACAAATTAATTTTGTACGTGAAAATCAAGCTATGTCACCCGAAGATCGTAGAGATGAAATTAATCGCTTGACTGCTCAGTACAATCGGGTAGCTGAACAAGGTGTAAAACTCGCTTCTTCCATCGGACTTCCACGTTAGAGCTGTTGAAGGTCATCATTCCCTTGTAAGCGGAATATGTCGTTGCACATCTGCAAAAGGGAGTCTTCAGATATTCCATGCTCCCTTTCAAATCCTTTACGTCCCATGCCGTGAATGCCGGTATTTCCACGGTGGTGTTCGGGACAGAGGGGGATAACAGGCGCAGTGTCTCGCTTACCACCTCTTCGTATATGGTGAATTTCGGGCGGGGTCCCCTCGTAGCCTTTGTGCCAGCACAATATGCATCCCAAATTGGCGAGAGATGAGAATAGTTTTTTTTGCGCCTTGGTTGACATTTCATGCAACTTTTTTATAAACGGCAGCAGTTACACGCAGGACATACTCTAGGTCGTTTAAACTGATTTGACCCATAAGCTGTAGGATCTTCATTACCGCTACATCATTATCTAGTGGGGTTGGTTTGACTAAAGCTTCACCGATCATTTGTCATGCTCCTCTTTAAGTTTACGGATTGTTTCTACTTCAATTAATTTCTCTGCGTAATGTATCACTTTTTTTAGGTCTTCTATTCCGCCTTTTCTGCGCCAGCGGGTAGTGTATTTAACAATGTTTCCCTCTAAATATCCTAAACCATTGGCAATGATGTAGTCCCAAGGTTGAATCGCATTCTCAGCATAGTGTTTGCCAGCTACTTGATATTCGTTTGCTTTCATTCCTCTTGTGCCTTTCTTAGTATTGCTCTGCCCAATTCAACAGGAAAGTTTCTCCAACCACCATCGGATTTTTTAGATTCTGTTAAAGCAAAGTCTTGCTCCACAGTTCTAAACACTTCCTCTATTTCCTCATCTGTTAGTGTCTTTGCTGGCGGTTTAAATCCAGCCAAATCAAAAGAACACTCCAATGTTTGATTAGGTTTATATGTTTTTAATGCCTCTATTTCAGCTTGTTGCTGACGTATAAATTCTGCTGTTTTCTTTTTGTTGTAGTTGGCATCATTAAACATACCATTTTCAATATCATCAGCTAGTTCATTTGCGTTCATTTTAATAACATTCCTAATCCAATTGAATACATAACAACGGCTACTATTTCTACTGAAAATAAAGCGTAATCTTTTTGCTTGAATCCAGCTAAAGCCCACAAGCAACTACCAATAAATCCACAATAAATGTTGTAAGGGTAAAGATTAAAATTTGTTACAGCAGTACCAATTAAGCAAATAATTGTTCCTGACCACTTGATGATTTCCAACACCCTTCTTCTCCTCTGTTACCAAGCGTCCATTGATCCCATATATCTTTGATCAACTTCTCCCGCCTAACGGCTGGTAGCTTTGGATGATTCAACATTTTTCGCAAACCTTCTTTTCCATTTTGCGAACGTTCTCTTAAATATACCCTGACTTCGCATTGATGTCTATACTTTTCTGAATGTGTATCGTTCGTCATTTACTTTTTATTAAAATAGTGTATAAAGGGGTTCGTGTCCAAAAAACCGTAGGGAAATCATGACTTTATTAGTTTCGGATGATGAGTTTATCAAAACTTGGAATGAATTAAAAAGCCCTGTAAAGATTGCAGAAAAACTACAGTTGAGTCTTAGACCTTTAATGGCACGTAGACGCAGACTGGAACAATTGTATGGCATAGAATTAAAGTCTGAAAAGAATTTTGCGCCAGCAATTAGTATGATTGAACAAACCCCAATCAATGTACGCAGAGGGGTAGATATTGAAAAGGGTTGTGTCATCGTGTTTTCCGATGCACATTTCATGCCCGATGAAGTTACTCCAGCTTACAAATTTTTATTGCAATGCATTAAAGAAATGAAACCCTCCGTAGTGGTATGTAACGGAGATGCTTTCGATGGCGGTTCGATCAGTCGTTTCCCAAGAATCGGCTGGGATAAAAAGCCCACTGTAAAAGAAGAAATGGATGCCTGTAAAGAAATGCTAGAAGGCATTGAAAAGGTCTCCAGAGGCGCTCAATTGATATGGACGATGGGTAACCACGATGCTCGCTTTGAAACGCACCTAGCAGCTCATGCAAGTCAATATGAAGGTGTACAGGGTTTTCACCTAAAAGATCATTTTCCACTATGGAAACCTTGCTGGTCATTTTGGGTGGGCAATCACACCATTATTAAACATCGTTACAAAGGCGGGAGAAACGCTGGTTATGCGAACCTTTTAGCCGCTGGAAATACGAACATCATTACAGGGCACACGCACGTTCTTGCAGTGCAACCAATTTCCAACTATCAGGGCACGTTCTATGGGGTTCAGACTGGCTGTTTAGCTAATCCAAATGGAGCGCAATTCGCTGATTACACTGAGGATTCTCCAAAAGACTGGCGCTCAGGGTTTGCAGTTCTTAACTTTGATAAAGGTCGACTTTTGCAACCTGAGCTGGCTGTTGTGACCAGTGAAACCGAGGTAGAATTTAGGGGTCAAATCCATTACGTTTAAACCGAATGAAGGCATGAACGCATGAAACTTACCCCCGCTATTCTTAAAAATTTGTACTCAGCAATTTACTGTATGAAACCGTTTAATCGGTGGAATATGCCTTTGCCTGAGCAGATTAATTTTGTCCCTAACGCTGATAAAGATGCGATGGGTACTTATATTTATGAAGATGGCGAAGACTTTGAACATACCATTACCGTTTCAACTGAATTGTGCGGACATTTATCCACAGTAATTAGGGTAATTTGTCATGAATGTATTCACATGAGTCGCTGGGAAAGCGATCGCTGGGCAAGCCATGACAAAGAGTTTAAACGTAGAGCTAAAGTTGTATCCCAAGAACTTGGATTTGATCCGTTAGAACTTTAACGTGTAATCCAATAAATTACAGCAACTGCCATACCGCCCATAAAAGCTGACCACATTAAACGTGTGCAGTAATAACCAATCCAGCGCATAGTTACGCTAAAGTCATCTTCAAATCGTGTAATAGCACAAGCATATTCGGCATCTTTAAACGCTTCTGAAGCGCTTCTGCTGGTTCTTCCAACTTGATGGTAGATATCAATCATTGTCGTATTTTCCTGTTGTTAAGTATGTGCATTAACTCTTGCTCTTCTTCGTAAGTCAAAGGCTCTGCTGAATCCAGAAGCTCTCCTGAGTCGTTTAAACGCTCTACTTCTTTAACAAGTTCTTCTAACTCCGCCTGAGTTCCGTCAAAAAAATCAAAGCATCCTTCAGCAAAAACTACTTTTGGGTGTTTCTTTGGCATACCAACGTCCTTATTTAATGGCGCTGGCTACCTCCACGATATCCAGCAATAGTTCACGAGCTTCCTGAGCGTTCTCAAACTCATCGGATTTTTCTAAAACTATTTGCAGTATACGCAAATCCCCGACTAATTCTTTGAACTCTTTGGCGGTCAGTTTACCCGCTTTATATTTTGATTCCAAGTCCTGAGCACTAGCCAATAGTTCGTTTACGTTCGTATTCTTTTTGCCAAAAATCATATCCCAATTACTTTTGTATTTTTCTGTTACGGGTTTTTGTTTTTCGTTCATCTGCTGAATCCATTTTTACTTGTGGGTTGTATTCTTTATTCTTAACTGCTTCCTTTAACATGGCAACAAAACCCCATTGAATTAAAAGTTCCATTCCTTCTTGATCAAACGTAATATTAAAATCAGCCGATCCGTCAGGATTTTCTTTGACCATATTGGCTTTAATATCCACGCTTGTTCTCCATAAGTTTAGCAATCATAGCCATTGATTTTTCAAACATTTCATCGGCATACTTTAATTCATCGGCTTGCCTTTTAATTAAATGCACTGCTTCTGTAATATGTACACCTTTATAAAGTTCTTCCAGTCTGTCTGCTAATTTATACGGATCTACCATATATCCTCCTTAAAAATAATTTGCGGTTAATAATTCTTTAAAGTCAGCCATACTCATTTTAGGTAATGGGCTGTATTCTTTGCCTTTAATTTTGTTAACCCAGTGTTGCAAAAACAAAGAATTAAAATCATATGTTTGATTTGCCATGCGATTAGCAAATATTTCAAAGTTTTCTTTTTTTACTTCCGACCAATTGTCCACTTTGACCACAGGTAAATTATCATAAAGACCATCAATAAAAGGATTGCGCTTGACAATAGGTATTCCACCCAAGACCAAAGTTTCATAAGTTCGATGACATTCATATCCTATTCCTTTAGGACTAACAGTAAACATAAATTCTGCCTGACGTTGCAACATATACTTTCTAGCTCGTGGCAGATTCTCAAAAAAACACGCAGCACCATCTATGCTGTTTAAACACTCTTGCCTGTCACCATGCAAACTATGTGCCCAGTTGCAGTAATACCCCGCAAGTTTTTGTGTTGGTGCTTCAAATAAATTTTGCAACAGCAATCTTTCCTGTGCCATAGGGGATATTTTGCGTAATCCCCATGTGCCTTGCTTTTCCCATACGGTATGAAAGTCCAAGCCAATCGGTAAAGCTTGTAGCTTGGGATGTTCCATCGATCGATTCTGAACAAACCAATTCATCAAATGTGGATGATTCAATATCATATCGGTTTCACGCTTATACATTGTTACATCGTGATCGCTGTCTCCTGTCACCAAAGTAAAGTAAACAAAAATACGTGATAAAAAATTATCCACAAAGTTTGGCAAAGCTTCATAGCATACGTAGATACTATCGCCAGCTTTTAAATCGGTTAATAAGTCTGCATCAATATGGCTTGAGCTGGATTGAGGGTCTTTATTATGATGATCGCATGACTTCAAAATGCCACGACTTGATACAAATTTACATAAACGTTCCATTGTTAATCCTTAAATAAATCTTGAGCTTTGATGCCACGTTGGGCTAAAGCTTTTTTAATTTTTTCTATTGCAGACTTTTCTAATGTTTGCACTGTACCTCGGTTGATGCCTAACGCTTTGGCTATATCTCTGTGAGTCATTACAGCTTGTAATCTATTAGTATTCATTTATGGCATTTCCTTTGCACGTCAATTGGGTCATCTTTAGTTATTTCCGAACAAACATAAACTTTTGGAAGTAAACAAAACTGTATCGCTACATCAATTAAATCAAACACTGCTATAAAAAACAATGTTGCAAAAACAACAATAAAAAATCTCATGAATTTCTGATGAACTTTATCAATTCACCAACCTCTAAGATTGCCCAAATCACCCACCAAATCCAATGAGCATCACCGTAGTACAAAAAGAATGCAGTAAGCAGTCCAATCATTTTGTAATCCCCCCAAACAATTTAGACTCAAGGTCTCTAATAATTTTATTTAAACGCATGATTTCTGAATTCATCGCATGAATTTGATCTCGTAATACTTCAATCGTTGATTCCAAAGAGTGTCCAGTGGTGCTGTATATCCATCCAGCAAATGGCACGGGTTCTTTCTCTGCGTTTAAACGGTCTTCAGTTGTAAAGCTTGTCATTTCTTTCTCCTGATATTTAAATTTCTATAAATAATTCCATCGTGCCACTTTTCATCTTCTGCTTTTTCATACAACTCAATAATTTGATTTGGGTACATCCAAATTGGTGCTGGGTTTTCTTTAAAACAAAATGCATAAATGAAGGGCGCTTGCTCAGAATTAAAATTTTGTTTCATCCTTGGCAACAGATCAAATTCTTTTTGTTTGAATTTGTCAGTCCCTTTTACCGCCACAACAAATGTTTTTTCTTTAGAATTAATAACGTAATCAGGCAAATTTCTCAACAGATTGTTTAACTTCCAAAAGTTCGGAACATTTTTTTCATTCTCATCAAAACCAATTTTATGAAAAACGCAGTCATTTTCTTTGCAATATTTTTCAAATAAATATTCGCCATCATTCTTGATTGTTTTAACTCTATCAGCGTATTCGCTATCGTTATTGCCAATCATAGCAACTCCAATGATGGTTGTTTCAATCTTTCTTTTTGTAGCTTTTGATATTCGGGATTTAACTCGCAGCCCAGATACTTCCTGTTTAAACGCTCTGCCACGGCAGCGGTTGTGCCAGATCCCATGAATGGATCAAGCACAATATCGCCAACTCGACTACCAGCTAAGATGCAAGGTTCAATTAACTCAGGAGGGTAAACGGCAAAGTGCGCTCCATGAAAAGGTTTGGTAGTCACCGTCCAAACTGAACGTTTGTTTGCCATGTCATAACTTTTTTCAAGCCCCCCATGAGGATTCAAGCCAGTTCCCTCATTGTGATACTTGCCATTAGTCCTATCCCTTGTGCCCCAATCTTCTTTAACAGGCTCTTTAATTGCTTCGTTATCAAAGTAATACTTGGGCTTTTTGCTTAACAGGAATATGTATTCATGGTTCTTGGTGCATCGATCTTTAACTGATTCGGGCATCGGATTAGGTTTATGCCAAATAATATCCTGACGTAGATACCAACCAAATCCTTGGAGAGCGAATGCAACTCGCCAAGGCACACCGATAAGATCTTTAGCTTTCAACCCATCAGGAACAATCTTGGAATGTTTGTTCTCCATGTGATGTTGCTCCCCGTTTAAACTCTTTGACGGACCTTTGCCGCTACCAGCGTAACTGTCCCCAAGGTTTAGCCAAACAGTGCCATCATCAGACAGAAGATGCCAAACATCCCGAAAAACGTCCACAAGATTAGAAACATAAGTCCCAATATCAGCTTCCAACCCAATCTGTCCTTCGTGTCCATAGTCTCTCAATCCAAAGTAAGGCGGGGAAGTGATGCAAGTTTGTACCTTGACACCCTCTTCCCGCCAGCGTTTCATGATAGTTCTGCAATCACCAAACTCGATTACGTTATGCATATCGAATTACTTCAATCCGATTTAACTCTTTGTTGATCATTGTGTTGTAAGTATTTTTACCAAGATTGGTTGTCAACCTAGCGCACAAAGAACCACGCAAAACTTCAAGATCATATTGATTGGCTGGAATTACACGCACATCACCTATCTGAATATCTTTAATGTATGGCTGTACATACGTTGAAAGAGTTCCATGCGGATAAAGCGATGGCTTTCTTTTGCTTTTTTCTACAACTTCTAATGCACCATGTTTGCCACCTTCCTCATCAATAATTGCAAATTGACAATTTAAAGCTTGCAACATTTTAATAGCCCTATCAAGGGTTTGAATTTTAATCGCTTCCATTTTTTACCTTTCTGTTTACACGTTTTTTAATTGCTACTATTCCTTCTTCATCAATCTTGCGAGCTTGAAGCATTGCATCTGCTATGCTGTATGCCCTTTCTGCCAACGTAATTTCGGGATGATTATCTTTGTATGCCATTATCAATCCAACCATTCCGAACATTGCAAAACAATCCCGCAAGTCATTCTCGTTCATGCCATACCTCTCATATACTTCATGATGTCATCGCATACGTTTTGAGCAAATGTTTTTCCTGATGGGAAAGCCATTTTTGCCCCTTCCGAGCTTTGGGTAATTTCCATTGCCTTGTTTAAACCGTCATTAAAACCTCGGTTGTAAGGATCTTTGTCGCCACTCATACGCATCCGAATACCCTCTCTTGCAATTACTGTCTTTGGGGTTTGGGTAGACCGAGCATACTTTGTAAACTTCTCATCCTCTTCGGGAGACATATAGATCATGATTTGTTTTAGATTTTTAGAATGGGTCATTGTCTTTCCATTTCTCGTACTCTCCTAGCACTGCATCAAACCTAGCTTTCGCTTCTGCATTGCCATTGAGTTCGGTACGTGATGCGATTTCGCACAGTGCGTAAAGCCCTTCCACTGCATCGTCCTCGCCATCAATATCAAACTGATGTACGGTTTTTAAATAATGTTGAAAAGATTTTTCTCTGCAAATCATTCCAGCTTTCTTAACTCGATTGTCGTATTGCTTGGCGGTTTCGTTATCCTCAATCCGCACAAGCGCAACTCCATATCTAGCCCCAACGTAATCCCGCATCAGTTCTTCGGGGATCTCGTCAGGGTGGATATTTAAAGTCAATATAAAGCCAGTCTTATCTTGCTTTAAAGCAATCTTGATAGCTTCAAACTGAAGTGCGTTCATTGGTTTAGCCTATGCTCCAAGTAAGAAATTACTGCCTGATAACCAATTGCTTGATATTCAAGATTGTCAATGTGTGCGTGTAAAGCATCCTTGTCCTTCTTGAGTTCAGCAATTTCATTAAGGGTGTCAAATGTTATTGTTCCAGCTTCTTCAGCAAGCTGTTTAAAC
>Ga0208738_1000355_pt1 | contig 12825 bp, 8 predicted proteins | sample CryBogCBE21Jul09_FD_184561 | JGI IMG/M metagenome (GOLD analysis project Ga0208738, IMG submission 184561) | Freshwater microbial communities from Crystal Bog, Wisconsin, USA - CBE21Jul09 (SPAdes) | ecosystem: Environmental > Aquatic > Freshwater > Lake | place: Crystal Bog, Wisconsin, USA... | reverse complement strand
GTATAGAATAGGTGCTTTAACACCTCTAACACAAAATCCTTATTACACCTATGATATGAGTGCTGCTAATGGTCCACAGCCAATAGCTTATACTGCATACTATGATCAAGAAAGTGGTAGTATTTACTACGATATTGAAAGTAGCAGCACTTATTATGATGTAGAAGTTGCTAATTTAAGAAGATCAGTATTACAATTTTCTCCCTTAGATTTGGCTAAGCTTAAAAACTTTGCATCTCAATCAGTGAGTGGTGCCTGGGAAGCTAGTTTAGTAATGTATTTAGCATCAGCACAAAATTTAAACACAACCTATTCTTTAGATGTTTATGCTTTAACACAGCCTTGGGCTATGGGAACTGGTACGTATGCACAGACTCCCGAATCTCAAAACGGTGTTAGTTGGATATACACAGGACCTTATAATAACTCTCCTCAGTGGAATAGTGAAGGAGGTAGTTATAATACTACTTTTACAGGAAGTCAGTTTTTTGATTATATGTCGGATAAGGATATAAACATGAACATTACAGATATTGTAAACGGTTGGTTCACAGGATCGATTCCGAACTACGGTATTATTGTAAAACATCCTGATTACATTGAAAACAATACAGCTTCTTTTATTGATTTGAAGTTTTTTTCGGTTGATACCCATACCATTTACCCACCAACAATTCAATTTAAGTGGGATGATACTTACTATAATCCACCAATAAGTGCAAGCTTTGTAACAAACGATAGCATTACAGTAACACTAGCAAATAATCCAGGTGAGTTTGTGCAGAATGAAGTTTATAAAATGGCGACTTCGGTTAGACTAACATATCCACCAAGATCATTTTCTACCTCATCTGTATACTTAAACCAATTATTTTTTACAGAAAACACTTGTTGGGCTTTACAGGATGTAAAAACAAACGAATTTGTAATTAATTTTGATCCTATTTATACTGCATTAAGTGCAGATACTAACAGTAATTATTTTATGTTATATACAAGTGGGTTGGAAGTTAATAGATTTTATCGTATATTAATACAAACGACAATAAATTCTAGTACCTATGGTCCACCAGAGGTTGTAACTTATACAGGTCAGAATTTAATATTTAAAGTAGTAGAATAATGGCACAGCAGGTTAATTTAGTTAAGGAAGTCTTTGGACGTAATACCTATACGAGAGTAGTTGACACTTCTTTTAAGGAATTATACACACCAGTAACTGCATCCATTTCTGCAACACCTATAACTGTTGAGCAATTTTTTGATGCATACAATGCTTTATTTTTTCAGATTCCTGCAACAGGAGATGTAAATTCTCATACGTACTTAATACAAAGAAGTACAGCTTATGTAGGCGCTGGTGTTTTATCGCCAAATGAACAGGCATATATTGCAGAAATTAATTCTCTTAGAGAACAACTATTGCAAGTTAATCAACAATATTTAAACCTATCTAACTTAGTTTAATGGAAATAGTAAATGTTGCATATATTGGATCTAATGATGAATATCAATCGTATTCACCGTCTGACCTAGCACTCATAAACACTGTTACTGTAAACGCAGCTTATGGGACTAGTAATTTTGACTACATTGAATACTTTATTAAAGACCAAAGTGGTGTTGTATTAAGTAGCAACTACTATGGTACCCAGTATAATGTTGGAAGTGTTGTTAATCCTACTAACGGAACAACTTCTCAACTCTACTTAGATCCACAAGCTGATGCAGCTAATGCCGGTTATGATAGAGGTGTGGTTAATGTAAAGTATAATTTCTTTACAAAACAACTATTATCTGGACCTGATCCAGCTACAAATTTTTGGATTAAAAACATATCACCAACTAGAACAGAAATTCAAGTTGCTAGACAGGACTTATCAAATACTCAACTGTCAGATGCTTTTAATAATTTTAACAACACCCTAGCAGCAGACGCATACTATCCAGATTTTTACTTAAACTTTGGAGGTGATATTCAAATTATTGCAGTTAATGCAGTTTACCTTGAAGATATTAACGGAGACGGTACAATTATATTTAAGCTTTATGAACCTTTACCGTCCCAGTTTACTACAAAATCAACTTTTTGGGTTGTAACAGAAATAGCAGATCCAGCAGAATTTAACGTATCTATTGAAGTTACTCCTGAAGTAACTCAAGATTATACCAAGCTAAGAGGTCCTAATTTTAAGGTATCTGTTAAAGATAAGGTTGGTCATACAACTCCTTTTTACAATTATAGTACTCTATTAGCAACTTCTTTGACATCATCATATCAGCAGTTACAATCGATGATGCAAGAGCAAGGTATTAATATTAATGTTGATTATGGTAATTTTGCTAATTTTATACACTTTTCTTCTGCGACAGAGAGATTATATAACTACGTATACAAGCAACAGTTGATCGAATCTGCATCTTCAGGTATTGCAGCAGGACAAACAACTACAGCAGCTTTATTACTGCAGCAGCAAATCGATAATATTATTACGAATTATGATGGGTACGAATATTATTTAACTTTTACATCAGAATCAACTGCATGGCCAAAGTCAAACAATACACCACCATACGTTCCCTACTCTGTAACATCGTCACAAGTTGTAAATTGGCTAGGTGGTTTAAACGTTGTTCCTAATGGTCCTTTGACTATGAGTATGTATTACTCATCTTCTTATTATGACGATCAGAATAAGGATCTATTACTCTATGCGACACCTTCTTTTATAGTAGACGATCCAAGTAACCAACCATATGTGTTGTTTCTGAATATGATTGGACAGATGTTTGATAATATTTGGATTTATCTTAAGGATGTAACTAATCGTTATGCAGCTAATAATAATCCAAAGATAGGAATCTCAATGGACTTAGTAGCAGATGCTCTAAGAAGCTTTGGTATTCAACTGTACACTAATACAAGTACTTCGGATAATATTTATTATTCAATATTGGGGGTAAACCAAACAGGTTCTTCTTTGCCTGTAACATCAAGTTTATATTCAACAATTGTATACTCAAGTAGCAGCTTTTATCCTTTAGCAGGACAACCTTATTTAAGTGCATCCCTATCTTTACCTCCTTTTGGAGATGAATTAATAAGTCGTTTTGTAACTACCTTCATAACTGGATCTCCAAACGTAACACAGAGTGTTCAAACATTACCGGATTCGCAGATTACTGCTGAAATATATAAACGTATTTATCACAATTTACCATACTTACTTAAGACGAGAGGTACAACTAAGGGGCTACAAGCACTTGTTACTGCTTATGGAGTTCCTGACAATATCTTAACTGTACATGAGTATGGTGGCTATAATATTTACAACACTCCAGGTATTCAGGAAATTTCAAACGGCATGATTATTACTGGCAGTTTCCAGCAAATATCAGCTAGTTTATTATCTCCAAACGTTACTTTACAGTATTATAACAACAATCTACAAAGAACATCGATTGATGTAGAAGTAGCATTTACACCAGCTGATTCTATAAATGCTAGTATTACGGCGTCTGGACTAGTAACATCCTCAGCACAGCCTGGTTACTTTAACATTATGCAGCAAATTGGTGCTCCTAATTTACAGTATTCAAGCTCTTATATTCCACTAGACATTTTAGAAACTGAATTTTTTAATTCAGAATATTATAATAGAAATAATGTTTGGGACTTTATTAGAACTGTAAAATACTATAATAATTCACTATTCAAAATGCTGAGAGACTTTGTACCAGCTAGAGTAAGTGCTGATACAGGTATTGTAATTAAGTCTCACATGCTTGAAAGAAACAAGTATCCAAGAAAAGAACCTATAGCAACAACAAGTTCTTTTAATGGTGAGATAGAATTAGTAGCAATTTCAGGTTCTAGTGGTGGAAGTGTAACAGGATCAACTGCCTATGTAGCAGCGATTCCGGTGCAATATAACGGTACATCTTCGATGGCTTTAACTGGTTCACCAGGATTAGTTTTCATGAGTTCTTCTAATAATGTACAACAGTATAACGGAGAGTTTAGTGGTAGCTATATTCAAGCTTCCTATAATTATTTCTCACAAGACAGTATTTCAAGCTACGCTTATCCGTGGTCTTCTTCTGTAGCTCCTTCAGAGCATGGCGGACAAAACATATTATTTTTAACTTACTCTGTAAGTCCGTTATTTGAAAACGTAACGACACCTGTTAGATCCCAAAGATTTTTGGAATTAGATTATAATGGTAGTCAATTAGCACCTACAAACTACGGATTGGTAACACAATCATTGTCGCAAAGTTTAGTAATTGGAAACGTTTCACAAAGTGAACAAAAGTATTCACAATATGCCTATATACAGGATTATAACTATTATTCAAGAGGTTATGTAAACGGAAGATATAGTGGTTCACAGTTATCAGGATTATATTACAATACGTATAGTGTAGGTGATATTTCCTACGGTACACAACCTGTAATTAACTGGTATAGTGACAATTTAGGATTCTTTACTCAAATAGCAACTAGCTCATTTTTACCTGGACAAGTTAATGCAACTTTAGGATACCTAGCTGATGTATCAGGTGGTTTATTCGAATTAAACCAAAATAATAAGAACTGGGTTGATATTCAAAACATATTTAAAGCAGGAACGACGGCAACTATTAAGCAATTTGATAATCAAAAATACGGCAATCAAAGATCAACAGATGGTATAAAAGCTATTTTTAATAGCGGATACAACTATACTCCTGAACTGTACTATAATTCTGGATCAGACCAGAGTGTTTACTTTCAGTATGTGGGATATGCTTCTCCTGATTCTGGATTCAGTGCTATCAATAGCGGAAGTGGAGGTACGAATTACTATATTAGTGGCGGCCTTTTACCACCTGAATACCCTGTAGCAAATCTAGTAGGTGGTACTGGTTCTATTCTTAATATATTTGACGAATTAGTAGCAGGAACAGGATTTAGTATTGGTACTTTAGGTAGTACTCCACACTATACTCCAACAATTAATGAAGTGTTGTCTTTCAATGCTAATTTCGCAATTAATTGGAATTTTCAACAATCAGGTGAATATGGTAATTATGTTTTTAACATAATGGATAAAAGTCTTACATTAGCTACTCAAACTATTCCATTTGAATCGGTAGTATCACCAGGTACTAATGCTGTAATTCAATTAACTAATCCCCCAAATCCACACTACGATGTAGTTTTAGCTACTGGAGAAGATTATGATGTTCCAATAGGAGAGACTATAACCATATATCTATATGTAGGAGATCCTTATCCTCCCACTTTAACTGTAGGATCACCTGGACTTCGTTTATCTAATTACAACTACGCTACATCACCAGGCGGTCCTTTAAATAATGCGTTTAAAGCGATAAATAATGATCCTGCCTACACAGATGCAGCTTTTGATCCGTATTCGTGGGGTGATGGTAATTACGCTATTCAATACTACAATCCAAGTACACCCCCAGTTAATCAATTATCAGGTCAAGCGACGTTTAACCTAACAACAGCAGCAGCTAACTACGGACCATCAAGTCAAGTAAGTTTTCAATTGACACAAAGCGTAAGCACTCCTTATTATACGGCTAGTTTAAATCAAGGTAGTTTGTCTGCTACTATAACATCTGTTGGACAGGGTGCGTATCCATTTGCAACGACAAGCTTTGATCCAACGTCAACTGCTCCATTTATTAAAACAATAAAAAATTCAGGTACTGAAGGAAGTATAATAACTTTTGACGTTAGTATGTCAGCTTTTTATCAATATCAACAAGTACCTTATTTTACTTCGGCTTCAAATGGTAATGAAACAACCTTTTCAAGTAGTTTATATAATCGATATGGTAATGTAACCTATCCTTTTAATCCTCAGTTTGGAGATTTAGTAGTAATGAGTGATTTTAGTGGACTTACTCAAGTTTTAAATGTATTAACAGCTTCTTTATCTGGAAGCGGAGAATTAAACATAAATGTCACACCACAGGTATTTGGAAACTGGGAGCTTAATCCTAAATTAATATACAATTTTCTCATGCTAGCAAGATATGATGATGAGCAGAATGTAATATTAACTTTTAATAAGACACCAGGACAAACGTCGTATGGATTTTTAATACCTAATACAATAAGTCCAATTGTAACAAATAATATCAATACCTTACAAGCAGCTGTACAGTCACAATTACTTTCTAATCAAGCAGCAACAAGTCCTACTGGTTAGAGTGATTTTTAACAAATAACAATATTTATAAGAAGTAAAATAACAAAACATGGCATATTTAAGTAACACGACAGTTATCGTAGACGCTATTTTAACTAATACTGGTAGACAGTTGTTAGCACAAAATAACGGTTCTTTCCAAATCACACAGTTTTCACTATCTGATGATGAGGTGGATTATACTTTATACAATCCAAACCAACCATCTGGATCGGCTTTCTATGGTGAAGCTATTGAAAATATGCCTATTATTCAAGCTTTTCCTGAATCTAACGAAATTATGAAGTATAAGTTGATTACCTTACCAAGAGGCACAGCTGTTCTTCCTACTTTAAGTATTGGATATAGTTCAATTACACTTCCTCAAGGTGGATCTATTTCAATAACACCTCAAACATTAAATTATTTAGGTGCAACTTCAACGTTTGAATTGGATGGTTACACAGCTACGATTGGCGATGTGAGAGTAACTTCTGCATTTAACGGTGTTGGTATTAATACTACAAATGCAACTGCTTTGAATGCTACAGGAACAACTACAATCGGTACAAACGTATCTAAAACTGTTATTGGTACTACTATCAATATTACAGCTACAACTGTAAATACTTTATTTGGTAGCAGCACTACTTTATATACAACCTTAACAATCGTAGGTAACGACTCAGGTGCAAGAATTTTTGTACCGGTTCAAATTACTCAATCTTCTACCAATAAGTAACAAAATAAATTATGTCGTATACAACACTTGCTCCCACAGATTTTGTAGTCAGTTCTGATTCGGTTACTGCTCCGGCTTGGAGTAATAATCAACCTCTACTATCTACTTTTTTTACTGCTTCAGCAATTCCTAGCACAACAATAACACAGGGTGCGTTTTACTTAAACGTATATCAAACTGCCAGCAACTCAAATGGTGCAGCTGTTCAATTTGCTATTGCGTATGGTAACGAACAAGGTTCAGGATCTCAATGGTACAATAACTTGGTACCAGGGTATACTCCTTCTCTAACTACATATAGACAGTATTCAACTTTAGTATACGGACCTGAAATATCAGGTTCTCAAGGATTTAGTTTTGGTGGAGCTGCACAAAATGCACCCGATATTTTTGCTATTAACGTAGATAGAAATAGATATAAACAAAGTCTACTACCAGGAACTTTTAATTTAACTTTATCAGGATCTAATAATACTCAAATTACAATTTGCGATAACAGTAACGACATTTCTACTGTAACTTATTTAGATTGTGGTAGAGTATTTGACATCGTATCTGGTTCTTATGGTAACGCAGTAAAAACTACGCCAATAGGTGGGATCGCACCAGGTTATACAGTTTCAGGATCTTACGGATTGTTTCTACCTGATATTGGAACGATCATTTTAAATCCAGGAGCTTTAGCATTGAGTGCTGTGAGTGGTGGTATTGGCTTATCTTTAGATATTAATAACTACGGATCAGGAAGCTATACTTTAAATCCATCGGCTTCTTATACGTCAACAAACAATACACTTTTATATCAAGCAATTTCTAGTAGCGCAACTTTACCTCTTACTGGATCTGGATTTCAATTAAATTCACAAGAAACTATTTCTTCTGATTATGTATTTGTACGAATTGGTAACCAAGATTACAATTATTCAACTAATCCAACCTTTATAACAGGCTCAGGAACAGGTGCAGTATTGTATCCTACTATGATTTATAGTCCACAAACCTACATTACAACAGTAGGATTATATAATAACAATAATCAACTTTTAGCAGTAGCTAAAATGTCGACACCATTAGTTAAAGATTTTACAAAAGAAGCGTTAATCAGGGTTAAATTAGATTGGTAATAATATAGAAAATGAGTAGAGCATCAAATAGTCTTACTGTATCAGATGTTATCGTTACTCCAATCAAATTAAAGTATACTGCCTCATACGATCAATGTACGATCAACGAATATGGTATAACGGTTTTGACTGGGATTAATGGTCCTGTGACTATAACTGGATCTGTGCCTCAAGAAACCTTGAACTATAGATCAGTTAAGCAGCTCTATTATGCCAATACCTTAACTGGATCATACCTAACAACTACTTCTAGCTTTGATGTTTCATTACAATCAACAGCAGCATCAGGAACATTTGATTCAGATAATAGGTATTTTCCAACTGAATCAGGTGCTCAAGTAAGAATTTTATCAATTCCGAGGGGAGTTTTTGGTCAACAGATATCGAGACATAGCTTTTTAATGAGTTCATCTCTTTATTCTATTGCTGATGATGGAAATGGGAACTTATATGATTCAAGATTTAATCAACCTTACGTAGAAGCTGGTTATTTTACACCAGATCCACAACCTCCAACAGTAGACAGCTACACTTATCCAGGAGTAGACATTATTCATGTAGGTAATATACTATATGCACAAGGAATGGTGATTATTACTAATCAGAATTACCTTGATATCTTTCCTTATCCTCCTACAGCAGTAAACGACTATGCAACTTTTTTAACCACAGATAGTCCTAAAACCGTTAATATACTAGCTAATGACGATCCTGGAACAGGAACCCTTATTCCAACATCTGTTTTCTTATTTAGTGGAAGCGTTGGTTTGTTCACAAATAATTTAGATGGAACAGTTACATTAAATACAACAACACCTGGATTTTATCAAACGTATTATACAGTACAATCTGCTATTCCCGGTGGATGTCCTTTAACAAGTAACAGTGCTTCCATAAACGTAACAGTGGATCCAGTTTGTAATTTTGAAGTAGTTTTGCTTAATCCTTACACAACAACAAGTACTACGACGAGCACTACAACCTTAGTCCCAACTACCACGTCGACTACAACATCAACTACAACTCAAGTACCAACTACAACCAGTACAACGACATCGACTACAACAGAGGTACCAACTACCACGTCGACTACAACATCAACTACAACTCAAGTACCAACTACAACCAGTACAACTACATCGACTACAACCGAAGTACCAACTACTACGTCGACTACGACATCGACTACGACAGAGGTACCTACAACTACCTCAACAACGACTAGTACAACTACAATAGCTCTTGTAGATGTATTAATAACAGCTTGTGGATCTCAAAATGCTGATGGTAGTGGCAATGTCAATTTATTTGTTTACTCTAGTGTAGCAACTGATACTAATGTTGATGTAACAGTAAGGTGGATTGGTGATCTAAGCTCAACTATTCAGGAAACATTGACAATCCTCAGCGGTACAAGCTGTAATAGTGGAACATTTGGTGGCGCTACTTCGTTAGAAAATAACAGTTCTTTTGAAATACTGACTGTTGCACCAAGCTCTTCAAGCACTCAAAATTATACTATAAGTGGTGTTACAGTATCTAATTCATGTACCACCTGTTAAAAACTAATTATAATAAATGGCAACGTATCAACAAATATTACAAGCAACAGTAGCCGGAGCCGATTCTGGTCCGTTCAACGTATATTGGGATTATGTTGAAAATGATTATTTAATTGCAAGTAACATTAGTAGAACGACTTTATTAGCGGGCGTATTAATTAACATTCCTGATGAAGCTACGTCTATTATAGTTGTGAGTGAAGGTCAGTATTGTGAAGGTTATGCTGCAATTCTATATGTTACACCGGTAACAACAACTACAACAACTACAACATCCACAACAACATCGACTACAACTGAGGTACCGACTACAACAACTACAACATCCACAACAACATCGACTACAACTGAGGTACCAACTACAACAACAACTACGTCGACTACTACAAGTACTACAACCGAAGTACCGACTACAACAACAACTACGTCGACTACTACAAGTACTACAACAGTTCAAGAGTATTCATTTACAATAAATAATAGCTTTGCTTCTCTAGCTGTGACTGGTGTATCAGTGAACGGTGTATTAACATCTGGACCATTCCCAATAAACGAAGGTTCTACAGTAACACTACAAACAACAGAAAGTGGAACTAATTTAACCGTCATCATATACACTAATAATGATATTCCATCTACATCATCTATCTCCGCTTATACTTCCAATGTATCTGGTACATTGATAGAGTGTCGGGATGGTAATGGAATTGATAACTCAATAACATTTACTAGTGAAGTAACCTTTGGATTACCTGTGAGCGAACAACCTTCTTTTACATGTCAAGATTATGTTTGTTAAGAAAATAAAATAAAGTTATGAATTTACGTTACATTTGTGTTCAACCTCGCATTCTTTACTATGTTTGGCAAGTAGAGGTAATGATTAATAACTTCCTCAAAAACGGAGTTAATCCAAATAGTATTGACATTCTAGTTGCATGGAATCCTAATGATGATACCTCTAAGCTTGAAAACGTAGAAGCATGGAATAAATTAGCTTCGCATTATAACTCTGTTCGTTTCTTCTTTTATGAAGATACAAGACAACAACCAATACACTATATATCCTCTATACGTCCTAACATTCTAAAACAACATTTCACTACCTATCCTGAATTAAAGGAAGAAGCTATCTTTTATCACGACTGTGATATTGTATTTACTAAACAAGTTGATTTTAGTAAGTTTTTAAATGACAATACTTGGTATTTGAGCAATACAAATAGTTATATAAACTACGATTATATTACAAGTAAAGGGTTTGATGTGTATAATAAAATGTGTGAAATAGTGGAAATCGATCCTCTAATTCCTAAATTAATGAATCCTAATTCAGGTGGAGCTCAATATATAATGAAAAACATCGATAATATATTTTGGGAAAAGGTTGAAAAAGACAGCGAACAATTATTCTATCAGATTACTCAGCTAAATAATCAAAAAAAAGCAGACGATCCTACACACCACGAACTTCAAATTTGGTGTGCTGATATGTGGGCTGTATTGTGGAATGGTTGGTTACGTGGTAATGAAACTAAGGTTGTTCCTGAAATGGATTTTACATGGGCTACAGATGTAGTGGAAAACTGGGATGTAAATACGATTTATCATAATGCAGGTGTTACTTGTGCATGTGGAAGACAGTTTTACAAAGCTAATTATATGACTAGCTTACCTTATGGTATAAAACAAGAAGCCTTTAGAGATAACGTAGCTGCTTACAACTATGTAAAAGAAATAATAGAAACTACAAACAAAAGCTGTTTACTATGAGATATTTAGATTTTTTTGACGAAGTATATTACATAAATCTTGATTCAAGATCCGACAGAAGAGAATTATTTGAAAAAAGAGCAGCCGAGCAAGGAATAGAGGCAATTCGATTTTCAGCAATAACACCAGACGATTACACAGGTTTTCCAGGAGATGAAGACGATGAAAGAAGGAGGTTTAAGTATGGTTGTAGCTTATCTCATATAGCAATTTATAAGGAAGTTAAGCAAAAAGGTCTAACTAATGTTTTAATATTTGAAGATGATTGCGTTTTTGAGGACAATTTCAAAGATAGGTTACAGGCATCCATAGACGACTTAAAAAATATTAAGTGGGATATGTTCTATTTAGGAGGAGATGTGACAGACTACTGTGATCCAATTACAAACACACTCAACTCCGTTAAAAAAGGATCTGTTTATTGTACTCATGCTTATGCAATAAACAATAGTTTTTTCGATAGAGTAAGTTCTTTAGATCCTATTAGAGGAATTATAGACATCTTACTATTACATGAGAATCATAGTGGGGCGGAGTACGTCATTACCAAAGACATTCTAGCTCTACAAGACACAACCTACTCAGATTTGTGGGGACATATGACAAGCTCCTCAGAGTGGATGAAAGAAAAATGGCAAAAACATACAGGAAATGAAAAAAATTAGTTTCGTTTGCACAACGTACAGACGCTTTACATGCGTTCAAAGGATAGTAAATCAGTTTTATGCTCAGTCTTATCCTAATAAGGAGTTAATAATACTGAATACCGACGAAGAATATCCGTATGAGTTGGGATTTACTGATCCTAACATTACTATAATCAACAGAGGTCAAAGCTTAAAAACAAAAGAACCTTATAAGAATAGAGGAGAAATTTGTACAGACGCTGTAACATATGCAACAGGCGATTACTTTATGTTAGCTGACGATGACGATATCTACTTACCGTGGCACCTACAGCAAGCAGTAGACGGAATAGAGCTAAATGGTAAAGATGCTTGGAAACCAGAAATGAGTTTTTTTGCTAGTCAGACGGAGTTAAAGATGGTAATGAATACAATGGAAGCTTCTGTTATCGTTAAAATGAACAGAATACGTGAGATTGGGTTTAGATCAGACTTAACTGGATACGAAGGTTTAAGTTGGTATACTAAACTAAGAGATGAAGGTGAATTAGATGAACACAATAAAAATTATGTTCCTTCCTACTGTTTTAATTGGGGTGATTCACATGAAGTAGCTGGTCATAAACAAAGCGGAAACATAAACGATCCTAATAATTTTGAACAACATAAAGCAGCTACGCAAGATTATGCTAAAGGTCCGTTGATTCACGGGCATATAGGAGACGTATACGATAAGTACTACGACTACCTACGTCAACATAAAGACGAATTTAACTCGGGTTACTATAAAGT
>Ga0208738_1000354_pt1 | contig 12854 bp, 19 predicted proteins | sample CryBogCBE21Jul09_FD_184561 | JGI IMG/M metagenome (GOLD analysis project Ga0208738, IMG submission 184561) | Freshwater microbial communities from Crystal Bog, Wisconsin, USA - CBE21Jul09 (SPAdes) | ecosystem: Environmental > Aquatic > Freshwater > Lake | place: Crystal Bog, Wisconsin, USA... | reverse complement strand
TCTGAACCGATAGAGGCCAAGGACTGCTCTAGCAAGTCTTGCGCCATCCCAAGGTTGATCATGGCTGCCTGTTTAGAACCCATCTTAGGTTCTGGGGTAGACATAGGCGAACCCATAGGAGGAGTTTCTGCATCAGGCGGGGCTGAACCCATACCAGCGGATGTAGGCAGTACAGGCGGGAGCGCACCAGCGGATTTAGGTCCACCCATTAACTCCATCAATTTGTCTTGCGGAACACTCATTTATTTCTCCTTGCCCTAGTTTGTAACCACTTACAAACTTTCTGTCAAGTATGGGTGGGAGGTATTTAGCGACATACCCCCCAATGTCGGTTCGTTTCAGAGGTTACCCTCCAAAATTACTTACGCTTATGTTTACGAGCTTTACGCATGGCAATCTCCTGAACAAGCGGTTTCTCGATAAGGGGAGAAACCATACCCTCTTCCTTTGCAAAGAAGTCTTTACCGTCTAGTCTTACGACCACGTTTGTGTGCTTTATACATACTAATCCCCTGTTAAGTTCTGGCGTAAGACCGTTGTGTCCTACCACCAGATGAGTTTTTAACACCAGTCTGACGGTATGTCAAACCAGGTCCTGACGATTCCCGTTTCAGAGTATCAGAGCTGACTCTGGGTTGATCTGCACGGGGTTGAGTTTGTGGTCCACCCACATTCTTTGTTGCCATGATTAACCTACCTTTTTGAGTTCAGGTTTCTCTTTATGAGATGGAGGAGCTGGGGGTTGCCCAGCTTGCTTTGCCTCCATGCGCTTGAGACGAGACTTCAATTCTTCTTTCATGGGTGGTTCGATCAAGTCCAACAAGGACTCTTTGTCGATCACTCCAGCTTTGAAGAGGTTGAAAGCCATCTGTCTGTTGTCTTCCATGAAGATGGGGGAGTTGCTGTGAGCATCCACTTTCACTGTAAAGTTACTGGTGAACTGCTCTGCAATAAACGTGTGGCCTTGCGTGTCTTTGAACCTTGTATCGTCATAAAGCTGCATACATTTGAGGTATAGAGTTGCCAATTTCTCTAGACTGTCCTCAATAACTAATGCCCGCTTTTTCGTTCTAGAAGAACCTAGACGAGCCAGTTGACTTGCATGACCCGCTGACCTCACCCCAGCTTCACCCTTGCCTGAAAGGACGTTACCAATACCGCTGGCCTCCTCAAACATAGCATCTACTTCTTTAATTTCTGTAAATAGATCAGGTGGCATATTTGGGGCCATCTTCTCTACTTTTGCATTGGGCATATCTGTAGAGAGTAAGCCACCCGCACGATTCAGCGCAAAGTTCTTTTCGTCCAGAATGCCTGTAAATCCAATCAAGGCCGTGGGTGGGCTGACCTGTTTGGACAACAAATCAAGAATCTCGCTCATGCGTCTGTTACGCAGCTGCTGCAAGTACACCAGGCGCTGCACCTCAGACGCACCCCAGTAGTAATCGTAGAGCGGGTTGGGGCACAGCTGGACAAACGGGAGTTCACCCTTCATGAACAGGGACTCGCCTGGACGATCATAGATGATCACGTCAGGGTCTGCCTTTGTGACCACACGGTAGTCCGCTAGTTCATCATCCCATATCCACAACTCGGTCATCTCGACCGTATCTTCTGACACCTCGGCTTTGTATCTGTTGCCACCTGACAAGTCTAGGTTCACGTTACCGTACATGGTAGGGTTAGACTGGGAGAGAATTATCCTCTCTAGGCCACTGGCAATTTCTGTCCGCTCGTGTGGCATAGAGCCAACACGGTTTACAATTTCTTCCCGTCTGGGGTGCGAGTAAAGGCGTGCGTACAACTCAGACTTGGTGATGTAGTATTTTTGGATCAACGCCTCTTGTCGGTCAGTGTAGGTGATGTCTTCACGCAACACGCCAACGCTGCCTGGTTCAACCATGTACGGGTGAATCCCGTTGTTCATGATCAACTTGACGTAACTTGTACCGTAGACCAGTGACCAGGTAGTGGCAGTAGAGAACACCTGGTCAGCGTTAGAGTTGAGCCACTCGTCATTGAGTGCCTTGGTGAGCACTGGGACTTTCTGGTGTTCGTTCTCAGGAATAGACGCACCCAAGTTGATGCTGAACCTGGTGGTTTCTGCTGAGTAGAGAAACGAGGTTAACTGGTCTAAGTGCGGAAAGATTTTGTTGTAGAGGGCTGGGGCTTCATCAGGCCCGTTGCCAAACAAGTACCAGTTTCTCAGAGATGCGTAGTCAACCTTGCGAGAGCCTATAGAGACTTCACATTTGTAGATGACGTCCTTAAAGAACTCATCACGATCTAGCGCATTCTTGGGTATCTTCATGTTTGTACTTTCAGACCCTCGTGATCAACCATTGTCCCAGCACCCGCCTTGGGTGGTGTGAATTGTCCTATATCTCGGGGCATAATGGAAACAGATTCGTCTTTTACGGCCTTAAATTGCCCGCCCATCACAGATTTAAGGTTGATATTACCACCATTGCCCCACATAACGCTATCCCCAGGGCGTGGTTCTTTCTTTTGTTCTGCCATGCGCTTGTTGTTAACCTCCATAGCCTCTGTAGCCTGGGCAAACTCCTTGTCTGACAGCTTATTCTTGCGTTTTAGGTAGCCAGACTGGTGTTCACCCGCTCTGGTGGACTTAATATCGGTCATATCAAAGTCCATAGCCAGCTGTTGGAGGTTTTTGTCTGTTTTTGTAGTCTTGGAAGACTTTATAGCCACTGGTTGAAGAAAAACCACAGATAAAGCGGCATTGCAGCCTTTTATTGGGCATTTGGCCTCTCTAGACTCAAATACACCGTGCGATTCGCAAAAATAGTCCTTTAAAACACCCATATCACCCCCTTTTTGACAAAATATCGTTGAAATTACTGTAATCGTGCCTGTTTACAGACCCTAATTTGATCTTTGCTGCCCCGCTTGACAGGTCAATCTTGAGCTGGGACACCATAGGAACAACTGGTTCTTTCCTAAAATCCACATATCTGTGCCCAGAATACTTACGCATGACCTTCACTCTACCCGTTTTCCAGATCGCATAAGCCCTGTTTACCCGCTTTTGGGTGTACTCGGTCAGCGGTCTAGTCTCTCTGACAAACACTTCTTCCATGTGCAGCTTGGATAAACCCGCCAATTCACCAAATAGTTCAATAGAAATGCCCCTGTCTTTGTCTTTAAAGAACAGTTTTATCTCTTTCATGAGCTGTTGTTTGCTAAGAGCGTGCGTCTTTTCCACCGTAGACTCCGATCATCTTCAAGTAGTTGGAGACATTCTTGCCAACTGCAAGCTGCTCTGGCGTGTACTCGTCTTGTTTCAAGGACATCTCTTTGGACAGACGCATACCAATCAGTCTTGGCTGTACTTGTTCTGCCCAGGCAATCGTTGCTAGAGCAGCTGCTATTACTCGGTCATCCTTGCCACGGCCTGGTGCACCAATAAACCCGTTCTCTCGCACAATGCCCTTCATCTCTTCTAGCGTGTCCATGCTGAAGATTCCCATCATGCCCCGCTCAAAGTAATCTTTCATGTAGGACAGCATCCGCTCTTTAGAACTGGAGCTGGTCACAAACCCGATGGAGGAGGATAGTCCTCCCATGTTGTCCATGCGTCTCCAGATGTAGTTGGACATACTGCCGAGCACGTCCATCAAGCCTCGGCCTGTGTCACCCGTCATGGCTGCTGCCAGGCGTTTGAGGTTTCTAAGTTCGTTGATCACTGCCTGACCTGGACCGTTCACCTCTAGGTTGAGCGTACTATTCTTATAGGCCCCCGCCAGATGAGCAATAACCCATGCGAATTGGTAGGTGTTGAGTTCTGATGTTGCAAACTCTGCCACTTGATCAAGACCATCCGCATAAACTCGAAACACCTGAATGCAGAATCTATCGGCCCAGTCTGATGACCCGTAGGCTGGATCAGCACCAATGACGTAGTAGGCTGAGTCAACTGGTTGCTGCCATATTCTAAGGGAAGCGAGACGATCTGTTGATTGAAGGCACTCTGTATCTTGGAAGAGTTGCCCAAATGCGTATCTGTAACACTCATAGTCCAACCCCTTTGCATACTTAGCTGCGTCTGTGCAGCGACTGTTAGAAAAGAAACTCGTGCCAGTCATGACAAACGCATAGTCCTCGGTAGGCGGGAACTCCTGGTACATGAGGGTCTCGTCCTTAATCCCCTCTGCCATCTTCCACCTCCACCAGGCCATCTGTCTGCTGTTGACCTCCACCCCGTACAACTTTTTGATTTCCCTGACCCACTCTTTTTCATCAGACTTGAGTTTGCCATCCCAATACACTTTGTACTCTTTGCTCTCAGCGTCAACGCTGTAGTATTCGTTTCTCCACCAGCCACAGAAGATCGCACGCTGGGTGCGTGCCTTCTTAGCCGTCTTGTACATATCGTGGAACATATTGAACCCTTGAGCTGTGGATTCAAAAAGATATAGACGTTCTGGGTTCTTCTCTGCGAGTGAGGCAATGAGAGAGGCTAGTCCCTCTTCATTTCCCCAAGAGGCCGTTTCTGTCCCGTGTAGGTAAGTAATAGCCTTGCCTTGCCCCAGCCGAGACTTATTTCCAGCGATTTGGTAAAAAATCCTTGAACGATTTTTAAGTACCATCTGGTTTCTATTGTGGGCCACCAGAGGAATTTTGTATTCTTTAGGGAGACCCTCGATGTACATTCCCAGAGTAGAGCGGAACATATCCCTGTTCTCTTCTGTATCTGCGACCAGAGTGCCTTGCCAGCCAGGATGGGTAAATTGCCAATAGAGATCAAGAGCCAGGCTAACAGTAGTAATCCCCAGCTGCCGACCTTTAAGAATAACGAAAAAATGGACATCTTCTTTTAACCCTTTATCAATTTCACCCATCACATAGGACTGCGTACCCAACAGCTTACCCATCTTCTTGAGACCCTCTTCCTTGGTCTCGATCTTGAGTTCAGCGCAGAACTTGTAGAACTGCTGGAGATTAAAGTTCATAGAGGCGTTCTAGATGGGGTCATGTTGGTGTGCTTGAACTCACCGCTACGAATGCCCTTGCAAAGGTTGTGAAAGAGCATAGCGTTGTCAGGCATTCTGCCCTGATACAAATGCAACACGCCCCCCTCAAAATGCGTCCCAATGCCATACTTGCCGTAGGTATGTAAGTCCCACGCCCCACCTTCTGGTTCTCTCATGTAGTGGGTTGGATAGAGGGTCTTGTATTTAACCTTGTAGATTTCTGCAGCATAGCTTACGTTCTCTGCCACGTCACACGTTTCGTTCTCGCAGAAACTAGGCCGTCCCATATCATCCCAAATGTCTCGGCTGATGGCTAGAAAGGCGGGGGCTGCATAGATATGTGAATAGGGTGCTATGTGATTACTGACCTGGGCAATCCCCACCATGCTCTTGTTGTGTAGTGCAAACCCTATAGCCTTGTCCACAATCTCTTTGTTGGTGGGCACACAGTCAATGTCCAGAAACAACTTGGCCTCTGCAATAGAAGACATCATGATGTTGTCCATCCACAGGCCATGCGGTATCTCTTGCTCTGTGTAGTTGACCACTAACCCCAAATGCTCACAGGTTTCTTTGTGAGCGTTGACAATCTTCTTGTCCACATTAGGCCAATAAAGGCAATGGATTTGGGGCTGCATCATTTGTAAATCATCCTGGCTAGTTTATAAATCTCTATTGTCTTGTCTGTGACCATGATTGTCTGGCTGTCTCTGGGAGGCATCTCCCCCAAGTCCTTGTAATGCTGCACAACCCTCGTGATGTAATTAAGGGTTGGTTTTAATGACCTTGCTATCCTCACATTATGAGCCTTGACGTTTGCCCACATATGACGGTCTCCGATAGCTGAGTCTGCTTGACTCTTAAACATCCAATTGCGTGCCAGGTGTATGGCAGCTTTCCCAAACAAGTAGCAGTTGGTATCGTTGAAGTTATACCCGTCTGACTCCTGGTCTACCGCCAGAAACCGCCCATCTTCTCTGTAGAGGTTTCTAGGACAAGTCACCAAGTCCACGTTGGCCTCGTTCATGACCCCCGCCATTGTCTCCAGGTGATTGGGTTCAAACCAGCAGTCAGCATCCAGAAAGGCAATGGCATCATAGTTGAGCGCATTTGCTACAGCTGCCCCCACGCCTCTGGGGGTGTCCCCAAAATCCCCGCAATTGGGAATCTCTAGGTGCGTCAGCCTAGAACTGCTCTTGATGTGTTCATTAGGATACCCGTCTGCCACCATAAAGTGATGCACGTTCTTGTAAGTCTGCTTTGCCACGCTGTTCATGCAGCTGGTCAGCAACCCCAAGGGTTCTCTGTAGTAAGGCGTTATTACTGCAATTTTCATTTAGGCTTTCCCATTCTCTCGTCATCCCACCTGGCAATCTCTAGTCGCACTTCTTTGTTCTTGGCACAGTTGATCAGCTCTTTGTAAAACAACTCTGAATATGTTTCACGCCACTCTTTTGCCAGCTTTCTCTTACTCGGTTTACTAATGCAAGCGAGGGCACGTTGCATCTCCTTCCTGAGTTTCACACGAGATGCGTACAACTGCTGTTGCATATCCTTCTGCAAATCCATACCCATATGCCTCTGCTACCAGTTTATTCTTCTCTCTCTGCACCTGGACAAGACTCTCCCACAGCACACGACATCTGTGCCGCAGTTCGTCCTCTTCTTCCCAGAGCAGATTACCCACTAGGCCACCCTCCAGACGTGCAACGTACTCCCGTTGCTCTTACAGGTGAACTTGTACCCCAGCCTCTTCCCAGCCCTGTAGTTGGCGTTGTAAACCTTGTCCCGATACTCCACGGGAACAGCAAACGAATCCCCCACGTCCATCTCCTCATAAGGGTAATCAAAGATTACTTTTGGACTAGGCATCTCTACACCTTTTACTATCTCTATTCTTTGCATACTCTACACCTCGTCAGATAACCCTGAGTATACATAAAAAAAGAGGCTATGCAAGTACACACTCACATAGCCTCAAAGTGGCAACTGCAAAGCCACAGAAACACATAATTTTTTTGGGGTGGGCGAGAAGTGGGGGTCACACTTTCCACCCCCTCCGTCCCCATGAAGTAACCGCTCACTTACATACAAAAATGTGAGTAAGCACTTACCAACTTACCCAAAATCCAGTTCAATTTGATACAACGGGCGTTATGTTAAGTTCTCCAGATGCGTACGACCACCAGCATCGAGACCTCCAGCTGAGTGAGGGAAGAGGCATCGAGACCCCCTTTTGGGGGGAGATTTACAATAGAGAACGAGTAGTGGTATCCACTTACATTCTGTTCTCCCTACCCTATCAGATACCCTGTTAACTATATAGCCACTCACCTAGTAATTGAACTAGATGTACGTCTCCCTATTAAATACATATTATACATAGGTAAAGACTATCGTCAATAATATACCACTTTCCACTTGACAACTCGTCACCTAATCATCAGAATTACTCCATCAACAACAAGGAGGTCAATATGGGTTACTGGTACTACGATGAACACGAGGACGCATATGTGTATGTGCCCTCTTACGAGGAGCTGGCAGCATGATTAAGTACAAGACTTGGCAAGATGGCAACCACACCACTCAGCGGTTTGCTAGGACACTTCCAGAAGCCTTCCCTGGTCATCTGGACTACACGATCTACGAACCCCAGGACCTGTATGCGGTTGACGAGGATGACTCATTGATTTTAGCTATCGGGTTTGTGTTTGCGATAGTTTTTATCATTTGGTGCATTCTGTAATGTTTGCTAAGATGATTGGCACGGGGATAGACCACCAGTCCCTGGGTGCGGTAGGCATGACCAATCCCGATAAACGTACTGAACTTAGCTTGTATCTCCTACTACGGTTCGGGGTAGAGAAAACTAGGGGAGTTCATCAGAACTCTAAGTTAGATAAACGAGAATGCCCATGCGAGAGCATGATTACTAGAAAAAAAGTTATCCACAGGGTACTTTTCTCTGGTGGTTTTCCTATTGGAAACAAGCACCCAGCCTCTGGTGTGTTTTTAAATTTATTAGTTTTCACCCTCGGGTGGTTCAACAGATTACTTCTAGACTAATCATCTATGTGTATAATCAACTGTGTGGTTCTTCCACATATTCCTAACTTCAACTTAAAGGTAAACACATGAGTGACTTTTCACCCGCAACACGCAACTCTGCCATGTGGTCTGGAGACTCCAGGCGCATCGCACAAGGCAAGGCTAACGAGGTCATCTTAACCAAGACAGGCCAAATGCCTATTCCTGATCTATCTGACATTGAGGCAGTACAGATGGGCCATGTTTTTGAACCTGTTATAGGTAGACTTGCATCTGAACGCTTAAAGGTAGAACTCCACAAGATTGAGGACGCAATCACGCATCCAAAAGAGGCTTGGCTGAAATCACATTTTGATTTTGTCGGTAAAGAAGATGGACAAACCATCCTGGTGGAATGCAAGAACTACAACGCAGCAGTCCGCAACAAGTTTGAACCAGGCTTGATCCCACCCGCAGACATGGCACAGTGCATCCACGAGGCACTGGTGTACGGCTGCAGCAAGGTGTACTTGGCAGTCCTCTTTGGCGGTCAGGAGCTGCAGCTGTTCCCCGTGCACGTCACAGAACAGATGAAAACAGAACTTCTGTGGCAACTGGCTGAAGTCTGGGCAAGAGTACAGACAAATAGCCCATACCCCCCAGAAGATTTGGAACAAACTAAAGTCATGTTCCCGAACTCTACAGAAAGCCTTAAAACGGCCTCACAGAGCGTAGAAATGGCCTGTAATACCCTAGCATCCATTAAGGATCAAATCAAAGTTCTAGAGGCACAGGAGGCACAGCTTCAGACCATGATCCAAGGATATATGGAAGACAAGGGCACACTTGTGTCTATAGACAACAAGGTGCTGGCAACCTGGAAGAACGCAAAGGCATCTATGAAGTTTGACAGCAAACTCTTTCAGCAGTCCATGCCCGACATCTACGAACAATTTGTGCGCCCAGTACCTGGCAGCAGAAGGTTCTTGGTGAAATCATGATGATGGACTTTAACCCCTACCAACACGATCTGTTTACCAAGTACAGACGCACAGACCCCATAACCTCCAGACAGGCTGCAGAACAAGTGATCGACAAAATCACAGACATACAGCAGAAGGTCCTCAATTACGCTCAAGATCGTGGTTATACAGGTTTTACTGACGAACAGTTAAACATCTATTTCAACACACACAAGAGTACATATCGCTCCAGGCGTGCAGAGCTGGTCAAGAAGGGTCTCATTGTTGACTCTGGTACAACTCGTGACAAGATGACCGTATGGGTTCATAAGGAGTTTTTTAATGACTAAAGAAGAAATCATAGAGATTGCCAACAAGGTCAAGTTACCTCACGAGTATGCCAATGGCGAGCCAATGTGGTTAGATAAACTAGAAGAGTTTGCCAAACTGGTAGAAGAGCATGAGCGTGAGAAATGTGCCAAGATTGCTGAATGGCACAAACAAATGGCTTTTGATATTCGTGCAAGGGGACAAGAATGAACAAAGTCTACCCCTTTCTCCACCGCAATCCTACCTCTGGCCTGGTGACCCAGCATGACGGGATAGACACCCGTCTCTGGGTGGCAACACACATAGCCTCTGGTATGGTCTCTTACGCATATAGCAAGTTCGCTACAGTGGAAGAGATTGCAGCATCCTCGTTTGCACTCGCAGACGCACTCCTAACTTTTAACGAAAGCAAACCTAATGAGCAACAACTTAATACCCCTGAATGACATCCAGACAATGGCTGAAGTAGCAGCTGGTTCTAAGATGTTCGGGTTCAAAAACCCACAAGAGGCAATGGCAATCATGCTACTGTGCCAGGCAGAAGACTTACACCCCGCCATCGCCATGCGGGACTACCACGTCATCCAAGGCCGTCCAGCTCTCAAGGCTGATGCTATGCTGGCGAGGTTTCAACAAGCGGGTGGTGCAGTTAATTGGAAGGTATACGAGGATGAGCAAGTCACGGGAGTATTTAGCCATCCAGCGGGAGGCAGCCTTGAAGTCACCTGGACACTCGCAAAGGCCAAACTTATTGGTATTGCCAACAAGGACAACTGGCGCAATTATCCCAGGGCAATGTTGCGTGCTAGGTGCGTCTCTGAGGGTATCAGATCGGTCTATCCAGGCTGCGTTGTCGGTGTCTACACGCCTGAAGAAGTCCAGGATTTCTCACCTCCCAGACAAGAGCAGTCTGCTGTACCACCGTCTCCAGTTGAGGTCATTAAGGAAGTGGTTAAAGAGCAGCAACACGCAGAATGGCCTCTATTCGTCCCCAACTTAGAAGAGGCACACAGTGCCCACCACACGCCAGAAGAGTGGATAGAGGCTTATAGAGGGCTTGTAGAGCGCATCAACAGCTCTGCCAAACTTAAGGTACAAGAGAAGACAGACAAGATCATGTCTCTCTATGTGGTCAACCAAATGGTCACAGACAAGTTCAGCAGCCATCAACGCATCTTACTCAGAAGTGCTATTGCCCAGGCTGGTGTAGACCCAGCAACTCACATTCCCACAGACGCAGAAACCATAGATTTATAAGGAGAACACAATGCCATACGAAAAGAAACCAGCCGTAGGCGGTTACCCAGAAACCCCAGGTAAGGGTGTCATGTACTGGAACGAGGTATCTGACCGCAAACACGAGATGTCACCAGACTACTCTGGTTACGTCTTGTTGGAGATGGACTACAAACGGGGTGAGAAACTCTATTTGGGTGCGTGGAAGAAAGACACCTCCAGAGGCAACACTTTGCTCTCAGTCAAAGAAGACAACTGGCTGAAGAAGAAACGTCTGCAAGAGCAAGGTATCAAAATGCAAGACCGTGAGGTCACGCCTGGTTATGCCAAGGTTCACAAACCCCGTGATGAAGACGATTCAATCCCCTTCTGATGGTTACTAAGAAGATCAGCCCCACCCAGCGGTCTCTAGCCTACCTCAGAGAGGAAGGTTATCTAGTGTCTATAGTCGAGCATTGGAATCCATTTGCACGCATAAGACAGGACCTGTGGGGGTGGTGCGATCTTCTAGCTATCAAAGACAATGAGGTACTGGCGGTGCAAGTGACTGCCAGTGCAGTGTCCACAAGAATCAAGAAGATACAAGAAAGTGAGACTGTCTCATGGGTCAGGAAAGCCAACATCAAGATACACGTCCACGGCTGGAGAAAGTCTTTGAAGACGGGGAAATATGTGCTGAGAATAGAAGACATCTCGTGAGATTTATTAATATGAGTCTGCAAGAGTTGTGGGTCTTGGCCTATTCAGAAGGGTTCAAAGACGGTCAAAAAGAGGGACGTTAGCTCAGATGGTAGAGCAGCGGACTTTTAATCCGTTTGTCGTGGGTTCGATCCCCGCACGTCCCACCAAACAGAGCAGTGGATGCGAACTCCAGGGCAACCCTGGGAGTTAGGACGGGAGCTGGCATACCCCCGTAATCCACAGTATGCCTTTTCTAACTTAACAAGGAACAAATCATGGCAACTCGCAAGAAAAAAGAAGTGGTAGAAGAAGTAAAAGCAGACAAAAAGAAGAAGGAAACTAATATCTTTGTGGCAACCCCAATGTACGGTGGAATGTGTACAGGTTACTTTACCCAGTCCCTGATCACTCTGGGGCACACACTGCAGCAGAACGGCATCAGTATGGGGTTTAGTGCCATGTTCAACGAAAGTTTGATCCAGCGTGGCAGAAACGCCCTGGCACACACTTTTATGCAGAACAAACAGTACACCCACCTGATGTTCATAGACGCTGATATCAAGTTCCACGGGGCTGATATTGTGAAAATGATACAGGCAGACAAGGACATCATCTGTGGCATCTACCCTAAGAAAGAAATTAACTGGGCTGGGGTTGCACAAGCAGCTGCTGAAGGTGTTCCCGTAGACCAGTGGAAGAACCGCACAGGGTCTCTAGTGATCAACCTAAAAGACTATCAAGGTTCAGTGACTGTGCCTGTGGATAAGCCTGTGGAAATCTTTAATGGCGGTACTGGGTTCATGTTGATCAAGAGACGCACTTTTGAACGCATGAAAAAAGCGGTTAACAAGTACAAAAATGATGTTGGATTTATAGGCCAAGGCGTAGCACAAGAAGAATGGATCACAGAATACTTTGCCTGTGCTATTGAACCAGGCACAGAAAGACTGCTGTCCGAGGACTATTTCTTCTGCTGGAATGCTAGAGAGGTTGGCCTCAAAGTCTGGGCAGCACCGTGGGCACAATTAGGCCATTTTGGGACGTATTTGTTTGAAGGTGGACTCTTACCAGCACCTTAACGCTTGGCAGTCCTGGCGGCCTGTTTAAAGGCTTTTCTGGTAGGGTAACCAGGCTGACCAGGTTTCTTGGCGGGTAGGCCAGCCTTGCGTCTTTTGTTGATGTTGTAGTAAAGACCACGTTTTGCTTTTGGTGTTTTCATCTGCATCCCCATCTTTTTCTTGCTGCTTTACCTCTTTCACCAGTCCAACCTTTAGAACGAGCACAAAATGAACGATGTCTTGCTCCTGATTTTTGTGGTGCTTTTAGGTTTGATCCTGTCGCTCTGTTGTATTTGGATCGTCCTTTTGCTGTCAAACCTCCCCCTTTGGATGCTGGGAGTTTTTCTCCTCGTCCTACTGATAGTGACGGATTCTTGCTATTAGCCATACAGTCTTGTCCCCGCTTTATCTATGATTAACTTTTGTAGTCTAGGTTTGTCATTAGGACTATTAGGAACAGATATATGAGTCCAACGATCAAACTCACGAATAATTTGGTCATACTGCAACTCGCTCGCAATAATGGTTTTGACCACTTCATCTGGGGTCATACCAGGCACTCT
>Ga0208738_1000348_pt1 | contig 12991 bp, 15 predicted proteins | sample CryBogCBE21Jul09_FD_184561 | JGI IMG/M metagenome (GOLD analysis project Ga0208738, IMG submission 184561) | Freshwater microbial communities from Crystal Bog, Wisconsin, USA - CBE21Jul09 (SPAdes) | ecosystem: Environmental > Aquatic > Freshwater > Lake | place: Crystal Bog, Wisconsin, USA... | reverse complement strand
AGATATTATATATCCCTGAATGGATTACTTGGCTTTATGTTCGTTGGTTTCATAAACATAGTGGCAAAGTACTGACTACTACCAATAGTATGGTAGATGAATTGCAACAACATGGATTTAATGGTGAAGTGATTCCATGGACTCGCGGGGTTGACCGTGATATTTTTAGCCCTACACTTAGAGAAAATTTCCCCGGAAAATATTTACTATGTGTTAGTCGTGTTAGCAAAGAAAAGAACTTAGAAGCATTTTTTGAGATGGATTATCCAGAATATCAAAAGGTCATGGTAGGAGATGGTCCTATGCTAGAAACTTATAAAAAACAGTACCCTGATGTAACATTCACTGGGTTTAAAACTGGCATAGAATTAGCAAGATATTATGCTAATGCCGAAGTATTTGTATTTCCTAGTCGATGGGAAACATTTGGAATCGTAATGATTGAAAGTATGGCATGCGGAACACCCGTAGCTGCATACCCAGTACAAGGTCCTATTGATGTAATTGACGAAAGACTAACAGGTTGTATGCGTAATAATCTTAAAAATGCAGTTGAAACATGTTTAAAACTAGATAGAAAAGATGTTGAATGTTTCAGTAATCGCTGGAGTTGGGATCATGCATGGGAAATATTTCGTGACAATTTAATGCCTGTGGTTAAGTAATTTACGATAAATACATAATCAAATTTTATTTAAGGATTATGTGTGTCAATACCAAATTTAACATTCGGAGAAGGTCTTACATTAGGTAAGGGAATTACAATATCACTAGGAAGCTCAGGTGGAGGTGGTCCAGCACCCGGTGATATTACTATAACATTTTATGAGTTTGTACCCGGTGGCGGAGGACCAGTACTCTTTAACTTTGAGGATAATGGTACTACAATTACTAGTACAGGAATAATAATACCTAGTACACGTTCAGGTGTTTTGATGGGAGGATTATCAGCACCAAATATTACATTTTTAGCGGCAAATCTTCCCGACTCGTATCCGGGCGGTTCAGGAGAAATATGGACAGCACATTGGAGTGCTAGCAGTACCTATTCTACTACCCCGGTTGCTATCTACTATAGTAGTAGTGGTCCAGGCGGCGCCCCTTGTATTGTATTCTGGGTATTAGATCCAGCAGACGGCACATATAGCACCGGCACCGCAGGTACATTTAACTTCCCAATGACATTGACTGCAGGAACAACTACAACAACTTTTCAGGCTTAATATAACATGAACAATCAACCAACACCAATTCCAGATTCAGCAAAAGAAAATCACAAACCATGGTGGCCAGTAGCACCTGATAACAAGTAATAGAAAGAAAAGTATGAGTATATCAAATTTAACATTAGGCGAAGGACTCACTATAGGTGAGGGAATTACAATATCACTAGGAAGCTCAGGTGGAGGTGGAGGTTACTCTACCGTTAATGTAACTTATACATTCGGATCAGTATCCGGAAGCACAGTTAGTGATACAAGCGGAAGTGGAAAAAATGGTACAATAGTAACTACTCTGGGTTCTGCAGCTACAGGCACTGATAGCCATGGCGCATATATTCATTTATTGAATGGTGCATATATTGATGTAGTGGGTGTGAACTTGAACAATTCATTTACTATATCTATGGTAGCATCTATTGATAGCACACAAGTAAAATATTGGGCAAGTTTATGGGGTAATGAGACTTGGACAACTGGTGCAGGACTTGTAGCATATCTATCTGCTGTTGACAACTTAGATGTTACTGCAGGTGGACATATGGGTGGTAATCAAAATATCAACGTAGGTTCATATACATTAAGTGATGTTGCTCAATGGGACTTTGTGTTTAATTTTACAGCAGGTTTTACACTTACAGTTTACCGCAATGGATCAGCAATATTACCCGCAACATCTTTCTCACCACCGGCTGGTGGTGTAAGTATGAACGATTTATATATTGGTAGTAGACATGCTAACGACGGTACTGGATCATTAGATACTATTAATATGAAATTATATAAATTCAATCTATTCAATACTGCATTAGATAATGCTACTGTTGGTGGTAACTATACTAACAATAGAGTTACGTTTAACTTCTAATATAACAACAAACAATTAAGGAAAAATATGACAGCACCACATTTAACACTAGGCGAAGGCCTAACAATAGGTGAGGGAATAACAATATCACTCGGAGGCTCCGGAGGCGGAGGCGGTTTTCCATATAGCACATCTGCACCAAACGGAAGAACTACTGGTGGAAATTATATATATGATGCTTCACAAACATCAAATGCTACGATTCAAGCACTGATTGCTTTAGGCAATAATTTAGTAGGTCATACTGTTACAAATAGCAACGGTACTTCACAAACTGTAGTATCACAATCATATAACAGTGGCACCGGAGTATGGAATATCAATATAGGGTCTAGTCTTGCATTTGGAAATGGTACTTGGACTTACAGTTAATTAACTTAAATGCGTGATCTAATTGTTTTACTTGAAGAAAAGAACAAGCCTCAGGATATAGAGATTATTCCTCTAAATTTTGAATACAAAGATGTAAATCCTGTATTGAGTTCCGATACCTTAGATTTACATTATGGTAAGTTAGCACATGGTTACGCAGATAGATATAACAAGGGTGAGGGCGACAAAGACTTTAACTATGCAGGAGCATTTTTGCATAATATGTTATTCCCACAGTTCCGTGAAGTAAGAAATAATAACAAACCAAATGGTCCTATGCTAGGATTTATCAATAAGCATTATGGTAGCTATGATGGGTTAAAAGACCAGTTTGAAATAGAAGCTATGAAGTTACAAGGATCCAACTGGATCTACTTAGCAACTGATGGTAGTATTAAAACAATCAAGAACCATGAAGTTCGCAATGATATATTGTTGTTGGTTGACTGGTGGGAACATGCATTTTTATTAGATTACGGTAGTGATAAAAAGAAATATTTGCGTGAACAGTGGAAAATCATAAACTGGAATGTAATTAATACTAGGTGGGGTCGTTCGCTATGAAGGCAAGTGAATTTTTAATAGAATACAATCAAGACATAACTGTGCAGAAGTTAGGTCCGGCACTATTGCAGGCTGCAAAAAAAGATCGTACAACATATAACATATTGGGTCGGATTAAGGACATGAAGAATGAGCCCGACCCGCGAACTATAATTCTTGCCGTAAGAATGTTTGCCGGTGCGGATCCCACAGAAAATAATCAATATACAGAATGGATAATCAGAACTTATATCAGAGAATGGAACACAGGACGTGGCACCAAGTTTGAAGATGTAGCCAGTACAGTACAAGACTATTTAGAAAAGTTTTATAAACTTAATAGAAGGAAAATGATTAAGCCTCCGGCTAATGACATTAATAGATATAGAACCTTTAAGGAGTTTCTTAACACTGTGGGTCAATATCCTAATCCTGACCCAACTGAAAAAGAAAAAGGACGTGTTACAGAAATTTATCAAGACAATAGTATACGAGTTATCGTACCAGAAGATCAAACGGCTGCTTGTTATTATGGTCAAGGCACACAATGGTGCACCGCTGCTACTAGAGGTAACAATATGTTTGATTCCTACAACGATCTAGCTCCGTTATTTATAGTGCTTCCACTTAAGCCTAAACATGTAGGAGAAAAATATCAACTGCACTTTGTGTTTTCCGTGGGCAATCGACTAATTACCAGCGAGGATGCTTATTATGATGCTGCTTATGAATACGGCGAGGATTACATAACTGACAACGCACAAACGTCACAATTTATGGACGAACATGATGATCGTGTAAATATGCGTTATTTACATAGTAGATTTGGTGCTAGTATGTCTAATTTAGAAAATGCAATTATTGCCAAGTATCCCGAATTAGAATTTGCAATAAATCAAGATCGGTAAATTAGTAATATGAGAGCAAAAGAATTCATCGTTGAATATAGAGACAGGATGTATCAATACATTAAAAGTATTGTTCCTACCTGGCCTGACTATGTTGTAAAAGATTGGTTGTATGCTAATTTTGTACGTGGTCATACCACAAGTAGTGATGCTGACTTAGAAAAAAGACAAGAAACTGCTAGATCAAAAATGTTTAGGTATCAATACGCTGATCAAATGAATAAATTAGCAAGATCAGGAAAGACAGGCCGACAATTACCACCTGGATATCAACAACCATATCGATCTAATCAGGATCTAAAGGCAACATTATTGGCTAAAAGAAACGCCAAAGATTCTGAACCCGAATATGCTTGGACTTTTGCCACAATTAAAAAAGATATACCGAGACAATTAGCAGACATAGGATTGACTGTAGATACAAAATGGCAACTGGTCCCTAATATGAAGTTCACAATGAATATGTTTGACCCAAAGACTAAACAACTATTAATAGGCCGTGCCGGTGGGAGTAGTGATTTAGGCATGGGTATTCCCAAAGACAAAGAAAGACACGCCACTCAAGCGGCATTAGCACAACAACAAGGTGGAGTGCGTAAAGAACCTGTAATCCTAATAAAAACCGCAAAAGGTTATGAACTACTAGAAGGTTGGCATAGAACCATACAACACTTTGCTAAGTATCCTAATGGATATACAGGACCTGCTTATGTGGCAATTGCACAGGATAAGCAAGGTTTGGCGGAAGGACTTGAAGTAGATGTACCCAATGAAGACTGGCTACAAGACAAAATTGACTATGCCAAAAGCAAAGGTCGTAACAGCTTTGGTGTGCCTTATATGGGCAGTACGACAGCAATTGTTCGTGGAACCCCTCCCCGTGTAAAATTAGAACGATTAGCCTCATTGCCAGGCATGCGTAACGAACAAATGAAGGTGCGTAAAGATGACCTAAAGTGGTTGATGGATTATATGGAACGCACAGGTAAGTTACCACCCATGGGTAGTAGTCCTGACCGAGAATACTTGCCCTTCATCATGGTGGCCTACAATGGTGAAGCATGGGTAAACGAAGGGAACCATCGCATCATGGCCGCATATAGATTAAACTGGCCTGACATGCCTGTGGAAATACGCTACTTTGATGGCGGTGAGCGAGTTGCTTCGGGCCCAATGGCACCGGGCAAAATTGGTCTTGGTCCTGTCAAAGAACAGAAAGGTATGGTGGAAAACTTTGCCAATAGTGTAAAGCAAACACTCAATGAAGTAAATTCATCAGCAGTACACTTTCGTACAGCATCTACTGACAATTATCAAAACAGTTTCACTGTTACTGCAATTGCTGATGGAAAAAATGTTGGGCATTTTTCATTTTTTAGAGATCCTGAGTCCGATGACGTACACAATCAGGCAGAAGTAACCGACGATGTACGCGGTAAAGGTTATGGCAAGGCGTTATTACTCAAAGCCATCGAAGTTGCAAATGATCATGGATTGGGATTTCAAGAAGACAGTCAAAGCCTTAGTCATGCCCAAAGCAGAGTGTATGACAGTTTATATGATGCTGGATGGATTGTAGATGCTGACGGCTATTGGTTTTTGACTCATAAAGGTGAGCAAGAACTTGCTAGACTAAGCACAATACAAAAAGGTGCGGCGGAAGGCTCTACTATGTCATGGATCGTTTATCGCCAAGATACTACATTGTATCCAAATGGCGAAAGAGACCACGAAACCGAAGTAGTAAAAACATTCAATAATGATCGAGAGGCAGAAGATTACGCCAACAAACTAAATGCCGCCAACAGAGACGTTGATGTGTATTATTTTGTTCGCGGTAAACAGCAAGGTGTGGCGGAAGGCAAGTTGAATTTTGAAGAAGGTGATTGCCCTATTTTTGCAATTGCATTACATAGACTATCTAAGATGCCATTAATGGCATTGGTTGAGTATGATGAACAAATGGGTAGTACAGTATTAATTCATGCGTATGTAAAACTTGATGACAGATGGCGTCTTGATGCTTCTGGAGAGACTGATGTTAATTGGATGTTGCAAAAATATCCAAATAACGGTAACGCAGAAGAAATTGAGATTAGTGAGAAAGATTTGCTAGAGTTGGGATATGGAAAAAGTAAATGCCCTACTTTACAACAGGTCCTGCCCCACGCTAAAGAAGTTTTACAAAATATAGAAGAAGGTCAGCAAGGTGTGGCGGAAGGCAAAAGTAATACTATTCCAAAAATTGGTATCAATGTACGAAGTGATGGTGATATTGATTATGCTAGTTTAATAGTTGATGGCAAAAAGAAATACGAATCTAGAAAAACTGATAGTCTTAGACCATATGTTGGAAAAACTGTTGGTATCGTAAGAACTGGTAATGGTCCTGCAGTTGCGATTGGACAAGCTACTATAGGTGAACCTATCGTAGTCAATGCAGAAAAGTTTGATTTACTTAGAAAAAAACATTTAGTTCCCAAAGATAGTAAGTTTGATATAGATAGTGATGATACAAAATATTTGTATCCAATGATTAATCCAGTGCGTTGGGAAAATGAAAAATCAATAAAACATAAAGGTATTGTTTCTAGGAAAATACAAGAGTCTATGGCATACATCAATCAATCTAATAAGGGCGGTAACTTAGAGGGTTATGTTGTAGATAGTAATAAGCCACAACTAATAAACTACTTGTCTAGTCAAGGTGCTGATAACAATTTAATCAATCAATTAAAACAAAAATATAAAACAATAGCAATCATTAGAAATATGTATGTAGATGAAGATCAAAGAGGTCAAGGTTATGGTAATCAATTAGTAAGTGATGCTATTGATGATGCCGCAGGTAACCATGCAAATGCTATTATCTGTGTAGCTGACATAGGTGAAGATAATGCTATTGATTTAGTCAAATGGTATGAGAACTTTGGATTTGAAGTTGTTGGAAAGGCAGGTTCTGATCCTGTTATGGTATTAGAATTATGAGAGCAAATCAATTTATTGTTGAAGGCCGTGCACACCCTGTTATAGTAGTGGATGTACAACCTGAATATTCAGGTATGATGGATGGTGATGAAAACTCTGTATTCACAGAAATTATTAACTTTGTAAATCAACAAACTGGCCCGGTACTGATGTTTGTTAATGCAGAAGATCAAGGGCTCTCTGGTGATACTATCAATGATATACAAACTTATTGGGAAGAAACAGTGGGATTTGATGATGATGAATATGATAATAATCCCAATTATACCGGCCCCATAAACTGGAATCGTTTTGAAATAGTAGACAAAGGTTACGGCTATTTAAGAAGCTGGATGGATTACGGAATAGAGCCTGCAACTATTATTGCCACTATACGTGAACTGTATCAACAAAAGAAAAGTGACAGTAGAGAATTAAAATTTCCTGCATCTAACAGACGCACACCACAACAAAGTTTGATCATGGGTGTTATGCAAGAAATGAACGATGAACCGTTGACAGTTAATTGGACCAGTGTAGCACAATTAAAACGTTTTACTGGTGCGTATATAGTTGGCGGGGCAAGAGATCAATGTTTGCGTGAAGTAGAATTATTGATGAACGCATTTAACATCCGTTACAAAAGAATAGACAGTTTGGTGTACACATAATGAGAGCGAATGAATTTATAATTGAAGGCTTTGATAAGCCGTACTCAATCAAATGGGAAAAAGGCGAATTTGCTGATTATGATGCATTGGCTACATTACCAGATGGTAAACCTTTACACATCATGTTCAATAACGAAGGTGATGGTGAGTTCTTTGTTGAGTTCTATAGAAACAACAGTCAAGAAGTAACAGGCGAAGGTGATGCACAAAGAGTATTTTCTACAGTACTGAATGCTATACAAACATTTATTAAGATGGAACATCCCTGGCGTTTGATGTTTTCAGCAAGTAAAGCAGTTCAGCACGGGCAGAATAGTGAGAGCAGAGCCAAATTATATGATAGATTAGTACAACGATATGCTACTGCTTGGGGATATGACATGTACCATGAAGACCACGGCGACCAAGTTACATATGAACTCACACAATTAAAACAAAATGCAGAGGTTGATGAAGATATCAGTCGCAGAGGTTTCTTAGGTGGATTGGCTGGTGCAGCCGCATTAGGTGCAACTGGTGCTCAAGCAAAGATGCACCCCGATAGTCAATCAATAACAAAGAATCCTAAAGTAGAATTTTTATTAAAATGGGCTAGACATTATATCAAAGATCCACAAGAATTAGCTGCATTCATGGCACAATGTGCACATGAGAGTGATAACTTTAATACTGTAGAAGAGTACGGTACTACCGAACGATTTATGCATAAATATGATATACAGTTTAATCCTGCAAAAGCAAAGGCTTTAGGTAATGATAAACCCGGTGATGGTGCTAAGTATCATGGTCGTGGTTATTTACAATTAACTGGTAAATACAATTATAGTGAAGCTAGTAAAGCAATTAGTAAGGCTATAGGAAAAACAGTTGACTTTGTAGCACACCCAGAATGGGTAGCATCACCCGAAGGTGCAGTATTAACAAGTATTTGGTATTGGAAGAACTTTGTAAAGCCAAAGATTAAGAACTTTAGCAACACAAAGCAAGTTACTACGCATATCAATCCCGGATTGCGTGGAGAAAAGAATCGTGAGAAACAAGCAAAAGATTGGCAAACTGCATTGAATGTAAAGTCACATAAACAAGATCATGGTATAAAGGTAGCATCAAGATGAAAATTAATGAAGTAATTACAGAAGGCGAAAACTGGAGCAAACACAATCATAAACGTGTAGGTGGTATGAGTAAAAAGAGTGTTAGTGTTTATCGTAGAGAGCATCCTGGTAGCCACATTCAAACAGCAGTTACTACTAAGCCAAGCAAATTGAAAAAGGGTAGTAAGGCTGCAAAACGCCGTGCTAGTTTTTGTGCAAGAATGAAAGGCATGAAGAAGCATCGTACTAGTGCTAAAACTGCTAGAGATCCAAATAGCAATATCAATAAGAGCCTTCGTAGATGGCATTGTGAGAGTGTTGAAGAATTGCAACAAATGCTAGAAAATGCCACACAATTTATTTCTGAAAAGAAACGCACACAAGCACAACGCAATGCTGAAAAATGCTGGCCAGGTAAACACAAAGAAGGTATGAAAAATAGCCCTACTCATCCTGGAATGCGTGTTAACAATTGTGTACCTAATGAAAGCGTTGAAGAGGCTAAGAACTGGGCACAACAAGCCGCTATTGCTATCAATATGAAGAAACATCATAAGAAGCCAAAGAGTACATGAATTTAACAATATCTGAATCTGCAACAGAAAAAATTACTGATATCATTGTTAACGAGGGCAACCCAAATCTCAAGTTAAGAATGTTTGTTCAAGGTGGTGGTTGTTCAGGATTCAGTTATGGTTTTACACTAGATGAGATAAAAAATGAGGATGATTGGGAAATAACAGTAGGTGTTACCAGTGTCCTTGTTGATAGTATTTCAGCACAATATTTGGATGGTGCAGAAGTTGACTATGTAGAGAGTTTAATGGGTTCAGAATTCAAAATCAATAACCCGAATGCAACAAATACATGTGGATGCGGTAGTTCTTTTAGTGTCTGATAAATACTAGATAAGGATATAAAATGTCAATTCAAGGTCAAGAAATCATTAATGTAGGTGTTGTAAATCAGGCTTCGGGCAGTGATGATTTATATACCGCCTTCACTAAAATAGAAAACAATTTCACAACACTATTCAGTACAAGTAGTGTTTTCAATAATTTTGTTGCCGGTAATGGTATTAATACTAGTAGTAACCCAGTGTCCGGTACTGTTACCATAACAAACACCGGTGTTACTCAATTAAATCCTGGTACTGGTATCACACTTTCAAATAGTAATGGAAATATAACAATTAGTGTTAGTGGATCAAGTAATGGGCAATTATTAGCAGGAGTTACTAATGTAGGTGTTATCAGTAATTCATTAACAGTTACAAATAGCCCAATCATTAGTAAAGGGCTTATATCGGTTGAATTACCAAATATTGCAGGGACAACATTTGTTCCGGGAAGTTATACTAACCCAACAGTTACTGTTGATGAATATGGCCGTGTTTCTAATATCGCAAACAATACGATTGCAGGAACAGTTACAAGTGTAGCAATAGCCACTAGTGGTATTGGTATAAGTGTTACAGGTAGCCCAATCACCAGTAGCGGTACTGTTACAATTAAAAATACCGGTGTCACACAATTGAATGCAGGCCCTGGTATTAACTTGAGCGGCTCAAACGGTGCAGTTACTATATCTAGTGTGACCGGTGGAGGCACAGTTACACGTGTAGATGTTACCAGTACTTCATTAGCTGTTACAGGTAGTCCAATAACAAATTTAGGCACAATCAATGTTGAATTGAAAAACGATGCTAGTTTTAGTGGCAATGTAAGTGCTACTACAATGAGTGTAACTGGATCAGGTGTCGATGTTCTTAAAGTGTCCGGTACTGCAAATATTGTTAAAGATTTGTATGTAGGTGGAAACTTATATGTACCAAACTTAATTTCAACTAATAGCACTACACTTGAAGTAAATGATCCGTTGATCTATCTAACTGCAAGTAGCCCGTATCCGTATAATTATGACATTGGTATATACAGTCATTTTGAAACTGGAAGCGGTACAGGATATCAGCATACAGGTATTGTTAGAAATCATTCAGATAATAACTGGACATTCTTTAGTAACGCTGCAGAACCGAGCGGTGGTGTCATAGATTTAAGTAATGCTAACATTATTTTAGACAATGTTAAAGTAGGAAATGTAACATCACTAAATGCTAACTTAGGTAACGCGGTGCGTGGTAATTTCTTTATTGGTGCAGGTAATAACTTAAGCAATATTCAAGGTGCAAATGTGTCAGGTGTTGTGGCTAATGCTACATACGCAGTTAGTGCCGCGAGTGCAGGTACTGCCGGTACAGTTACAGCTTCAGCTCAGTCAAATATTACAAGTGTCGGTACACTAAGTAGTTTAACTGTTACTGCTAATATTACAAGTGCTAATGCTAACTTAGGTAACTTAGTAACTGCTAATTACTCTACTGCGGTACTTACTACAGGTGCACAACCTAATATCACAAGTGTAGGCACGTTAGGTAATTTAGTTGTAACAAGTAATGTTACTAGCAGTAATGCAAATGTTACTACATTGCTAACCGCATCTAATGCAAATATTACTGGCAATATTACTGCAGGTAATGCAAATATTACTACATTGCTAACCGCATCTAATGCAAATATTACTGGCAATATTACTGCAGGTAATGCAAATATTACCGGTAACATAACAGTAACTAACAACGCAAATGTTAGTAAAGTTAATGCAACTGGTAATATCATAGGAGCAAATGTCAATGCAAATACATTAGTAACTGCTCCTCAATTGGTAGTGAGTACTACAGTGCCAGGAACATTATACAATGGTAGTATTGCTATGGATAGTGCTAATAACAGATTAATTTTAGTATACAATAGCACAATACACTATATAAATGTAACTGCATAAAAAAGCCCCTTAGGAGCTTTTTTATTTTGTCAACTTACTTAGCATAAAGTCGGTGTACTTATTATGGCACATGCTTACTATATCTTGATAGGGCCATTCTAAGATGAATGGACAACCGTTTTTCCAAGAATAGTGTTTCTTAAAATAACTTAACTCTTTTAAATCAGCCTGATCTTTAGGATTGAATTTCCTACGTTGACGACCTATTGTATTGAGTAGTGTCCATTTATCTGCCATATTAATCTCTTTCCATTGTTGAGGCTTCTGTGATTACTGCAAAGACTTCATCCAATGTAGGACACATAATCTTTGCACCTTTCCAATCACCCTCATCATCACGACCTGATACTTCAACCATGTAACCATTGTCATACATATTGACAGTCAGGCTATCACCGCATTTAGCTAGTTTATCTGATAATTTCATTATTGAACTCCTACTTCTTTAAGAATTTCTTCGGCAGAAACTTCTTTAGTTTTTTTAGCACGTGCTTTGATATTCTCTAAGCTAGGAGCTGTTTTAGATTTAACTTTGACTTCACCTTTAGAAGCCTCTTTAGTGCGATCTTGAATGCTATCACTAATTGTTGCTTGATCTTCTGCACTTTGGAAGTCGGCGTGTGTTTGCAAATACTTGAGTGCCTCAAGTTTTGTCATTGCACTAGGAAGCTCAATCAAGTCAATACGACTTGCACCACCTTTAGAGAATTGTTTAACTCTACGCACGAGGTCATCAGTAAAACGGACCTTAGTAGAATTATTATGAGTAGTAATACCTGCGACTTTAAATGTATCTTTAGCCATTGTTAGTTTCCTTTAAAAATATAGCTAGTTGATGAAATTGTGCTTATAACTCAGCACAGTTATAATGATAACACAAAGGGCAATTATTGTCAACCATTTGTGTTACCAAAATCTTTAAATAGTTTCCAAAACATAAGGTTTGTCCCATTTACCAATATTAATGTCAACATAGTAAGCTGTGTTGAAATAGTCAACTTGTGCGTCTGACTCATCGTACCAATCGGCTGATTTCAGGGCAGTCATTGCCTCAGATAAAAATTCTTTAGCAACACCTGAGAAGTGTTCCTGAAACCAGTAGGGGTTAACATCTATGTTGTTGGTCTTACGGATGTAGTCAACACGATCCTGTGACATTTTATTACCATAGGGTTTATCCAAATCAGTTTGAATAAAGTTTTCAATAAAATCAATAGAACCAGACTTGAGGGTCAATACAATTGTTGAGTGGTTATTAACAGAAAGAGAACCCTTGACACCATATTTTTTGAGAATGGGTTTCAAGTTTGTTGCGATTTTTGCTTTGCGTTCTTGATTCATGTAAGCCATTTGTTTCTCCGTTTTGTTACTGTCTAAGATTCTATTATAATACCAAACTGATTTATTGTCAACTTTTGGGTGTTGTTTTTATGCAACTTCCCCGGTCATTGTTTTGAGAGTGGAAAGTGCATCATTATACTCAATATCCGTGAAATATATGGTC
>Ga0208738_1000338_pt1 | contig 13198 bp, 18 predicted proteins | sample CryBogCBE21Jul09_FD_184561 | JGI IMG/M metagenome (GOLD analysis project Ga0208738, IMG submission 184561) | Freshwater microbial communities from Crystal Bog, Wisconsin, USA - CBE21Jul09 (SPAdes) | ecosystem: Environmental > Aquatic > Freshwater > Lake | place: Crystal Bog, Wisconsin, USA... | reverse complement strand
TCGGGCAGTGGATCATATATAATACTGTTATTGGCATATAGCTCAGTTGGTAGAGCAATCGGCTGTTAACCGATCGGTCCCTGGTTCGAGCCCAGGTTTGCCAGCCAATTTTGCCCCGTTAGTTCTAGTGGTAAAACGACGGTTTTGTAATCCGTAGTCGGGTGTTCGATTCACCCCCGGGGCACCAAGAAGTTTTGTGTAGAGCATAAATAAAATAAAAAGTGCTCTACATGAAAACGTATAATTGTTTGTGTTGTGGTAAAGTCAATCTAACTGGTAGATCAAAAGTCAACAAGTATTGTGATAATCAGTGTCAGCAAGATTTTATTTACAAAGAAGCTATCAGTAACTGGAATGTCAAATCTCCAGGAGCAAGTAGAATAAAGAAATATCTCGCGGAAACTTTTGGTAAGAAGTGTTCTGTATGTGGCATTGATTCCTGGAATGATAAAGAAATCACTCTTGAATTGGAACACAAAGATGGTAATAGTGAAAATGATAGCAAAGAAAATGTTTGTTTGATATGTCCAAATTGTCATAGTCAAACAGATACATATAAAGCAAAGAATAAAGGCAACGGCCGTCATAGTAGGATGAAAAGATACCATGAAGGCAAGAGTTTTTGAAGAACTCTCCCTGACAGGCGGAGTATAATGTGATAAGTTGTCTGTCAAGAATTTTGGGCTGGTAGTTAAATGGGATAACGGTGGCTTTGCAAGCCTCAATTGGGAGTTCGATTCTCCCTCGGTCCACCAAGTTTCGGAGATTAGCGCAGTCTGTTTGAGAAAAGCTCGTTTTTGTAGCTTTATCATAAATAATTTTATGAAAAACAGAATAACTAAACCCGGACTATTAGCGATGAATCGCAAAATAGGTTGTATACATTGTAGTACAGAGACTACTGTAGGGAACATAAAGAAACACGAAGAATCGTGTTATTTGAACCCTTTGAATATAGTAGAATGTGTAGTATGTAGTAAGCCAATAAAAAACTATAAGTCATCAAAAGGTACTTGTAGTAGAAGTTGTGCTAACAAACATTTTAGAAGTGGTGAAGATAATGGCAATTGGAAAGGTGAAAAGTACCAGACTATTTGTTTTCAACATCATAAAAAAGAATGTGTAATTTGTGGTGAAAATAAAATTGTAGCGGTTCATCATTATGATCATAATCATGACAATAATGATCCTAAGAATTTAGTGCCGTTATGCCCAACACACCATAGTTATGTGCATAGTCGTTATGTTGATGAGGTACAACCTGCAATTGACGAGTATGTTAAGAATTATCCGGGAGTAGCTTAGTTTGGCTTAAAGCGCCTGCTTTGGGAGCAGGAGATCGTGAGTTCGAATCCCACTTCCCGGACCAGCAACAATGCGACTGTGGTGTAATGGTAGCCACAGGAGACTTAAAATCTCCCGTCTTGTACGTGCCGGTTCGAGTCCGGCCAGTCGCACCAATAGGAGCAAGTGATGATAGTCACACTAGATCAGTTTCGTTTTGAATGGTTCAGTGGCACCGGCAAAGGTGGTCAACATCGCAACAAGCATCAAAATTGTTGCCGTTGTATTCATGAGCCAACTGGCATTACTGCAAACGGAACAAACAGCCGCAGTCGTGAAGATAATCGAGCGGCTGCATACGCAACCTGTCGTAGTCGTGTAATGGCACACTTTCACGTGGACAAAGAGCGTAATCAAGCAGGCACAGAACGTATTCGCACCTATCATGAACCTGACAACCGTGTGGTTGATCATGCTAGTGGATACACTGATACATATACAAACGTTATTGTAAAAGGCAATGCCGATGCAGTAATTGCAGCAAGGGCCAAAGCAGTAAGATAAGATTTTCTGGCGTTAGTATAATGGATAATACAATCGGCTTCTACCCGATGAATATGGGTTCGATTCCTGTACGCCGGACCAAACAATGCCAGCGAGACTTGGAAGTCAGAGAGTCCTTATAAGACTTTTAGCGCCAGATTAGCGTTCTTGAGAGGGTTCGATCCCCTCCGCTGGTACCATTTTATATACTATTGATTTTGTTTTTATAACCACCGATCATATGTTTTTGCAGCGATGATAAAAACCTGGTTCTAGTATCAACTGAACTTTCTAATATCATTTCTTTTGCAGTCAGTTTGAACAAACTAATATAGTTTATTGCTTCCCAATTAGTCATTCTTTTTGATAATGGCACTATCTCATTAAAAGTGTTTGCTAGTTTTCTTGATTGTTCAAAATTCATTATGTCAGTTTCCCAATGAGACGGACTATCAGCTTGTGGAAATCTATATCCATACTTCTCTGAGTTTTTGCTAAACTCGCTATTCACGATATGACCTGTTTCTATTAGATCGTCGGGCGTCAGCATTTGATTATTAGTCAAGTGTAATGGATTGAATTTAGCAGCAAACCAAGGATTAGCTTTAAGCCAATCTATCGTGTTGTGGTACGAGTCTTCTTGCTCGCCGGGCAATCCAACAATAAATGTTCCAAATAATATAGAATTTTCTTCAAAAATATCAAAGAACAATTCAGATAAAAATTCTTTACCTTTGGATCCATTGAATCCCTTGCCTACGGTGCTTGATGCTTTGGGATGAAAAGACTCTATCCCAAACTGACATCCTATCATTCCTGTGTCATATAATCTTCTTGCAGTCTTTTTATACCGATACAGTAAATCTAATCTAGCATATCCAGTATAAGTGATCTTGAATGGAAGGGTCTCGATCATATCGCACCAATCATTCATTCTTTCATCATTATCATTTAAGGTATCACTGGTTAAACAGTAAGATGATGTTCCAAATTCGTTAAAGTTATAAATTAATTCTTCACGGATAATATTAAGATCACGTTCATACGTACCTTTTTTCTTGCCCAGCAATTCATACGTACAGAATTTGCAATTAAAAATACAACCTCTAGACATTTCCAATGGAAGAACTTCATTGGGAATAATACAGTCTGACGTATGCCATTTAAAATTGCATGTTTGTATAGTCCATGGATTTATATTATTCTTGATGATCCCATGGTTTAACCATGAGTTCAATAATGGGCCAATTTCATTTTCGGCGTAACCTCTAATTACTTTATCGGGTCTAAAATCGTCAACATACCAATTAGCATTAGGTCCGCCTATTACCACTTTGGAATTATATTTTTTTCTGAAGTGTTCAATGGCGTCGGATATCATTGTGACATGAGGATGAGTAGCAACAGTATTTTTCATTTTGCCAGCTGTATTGAACCACTTTAGTATAAATGTAGTGCTGACTCCCAATACTGTCTTGGGACCTACATGTTTCTCGCACAATTCAATTAGCTCGTCTAGACTAAAATGTTCTAATCTATCTATTACAATGGTACTGTATCCACTTTTTCTAGCAATGTCTGCTATTTTGTGTGGACCTATTGAACGTATTTGCTTGTCACTTCCCATTCCAATAGGTGTGCAACTGCCAGAAAAAATTAAAAAATCATACATACTATATTTATAAATACGTGACATAGGCAAGATCATTGTGGGTGATTGCCATACTAGCTAGTTGGCTAAATGAAATATTACAAACAGATCAATATTGACAACTTTGAGATAATACAACAAAAGACATTATCTTTTATCATCAAGATGGGACACATGGATCGCATGGGTTTTCATTGGCTTCAATGGAAAGAATACGTTGAATGGTGTCCTGAGATTTTAACCGCATTTTCTAAATTCAATATCAACCCAATTGGTGCTGCCACTATATCTACCAGAAGCATAGTAAATGCCAAAGTACATGTAGACACCTCAACTGGCCCAACAATTAAACAATGTCGAATTAATCTCCCTATTTTAAATTGTGAAGGGTCTAGAACTGAGTTCTATACAGGCGGAGAGTATAATATAGCATACACGCTTGGTAATAATCCATTCATGGTTCTCAAAGAAGATAGCGCTCCTACTAAAGTTGATGAACTTGAACTTACCACACCCACCGTACTTAGAGTACTTGAACCTCATCGAGTTATAGTCAATATGGAGCGTATTCCAAGAATATCTTTATCAGTAGATACAGACATTGACCCTTTATTTTTATTAACGTAAATTTGATATGACTAAACCTGCTGACGATATACTATTTGCCACTATCAATATTCCCATATTAGACAAGGCACAGGCAGCACAGGCCATTTTGGCACTTGATCCAGGACTGAGTTTTTGGGACGATTATCGATATACGCAGATGTTCCCACTAATGACACGCAACGGCAATGCAGGCGCACAAGGCGCCAATAACCGACGTGAGGGTGATTTTGCATGGACCGACTATGCACCTACTGTGATCACAGAATGGTTTGACAATCATGTGTTCCCTTACATTGGTATGCGAGCACGAGTAATGGCACTGGTAACACAGCCTGGCACAGCCAATCACGAACACATTGACTGTGAGCCCAACGAATTAAATACACTACAGCACAAGATGCGTATTGTGGTACAGGGTAAGACCGATACACTCTATTGGAAGACTGCCAACGGTGATGTTGCTGCACCCGATGTAGACGGTGCTTTTGTCATGGACGGTGGTTGGCCACATGGTATGGTAAATACAACAAATGAAGTCAAAGTTACCCTAGCACTGGGGGCTCCTTGGTTCGGTTGCGAACACTACCCTGGTATGACAGTGTTGCAAAAACGCAGTGAGCATGTTATGCCAGCCGATCTAACACCTTACTATAAGATTAAACCAGCACAGCAGTAACAGCAGTATTGGCGGCAATGGCCACAAAACGATTACCACCGTAACTAATAGCAGTCCAAGGTTGACTGCTTGGTAGTGTGTTAGCAGCCCATGTAATGCCATCTGTGCTGACAGCGGCTGTGTTACTGTTAGTTGCAACAGCAATCCATTTACCGTTGCCATAGGCAACATCAACCCAATTTTGACTGGCTGGCATTGATGCAGCAGTCCAATTTACCCCGTCTGGGCTGACAGCAGCAGTATTGCTATTGGCAACAGCAACAAAATGATTATTGCCAAAGCTGATAGCATTCCATCGTTGACTTGCTGGCATGTTGGTGTTACTAACCCAACTACGCCCTTGACTGCCGGACACGCTGGCTATATTGCTATTGCCTGTGATGGCCACAAACAGTTTATTGCCATAGGCAACGTCAGTCCAGAAAGCTGCTCGGTCCATGGTACTGCCGCTCCAGTCATGCGGATCATTGGCCAGTGCAACAGCATTGTTACCGTAGGGTGCAGTAAAGCTGGCGCTATAGCCTGTGCCAGTTACAACCATAGTGTTTTGACCATAGGCAATACCGCCCCAATAGCGTTGGTAGGGTAAGTTTACGCCGTGCCAGTTGTTGACACCGTCGAGACTTTCTGCTACATTCCAGGCCCAGCCAATGGCAACAAATTTATCATCGTTGTAGGTCATGTCTTGCCAAACATTGCCCCACAGCATGGTCCAAGGCATGTTTGTGCCCTGTGTCCAAGTAATACCGTCACTGCTGGAAGCAGTATTGCCGGTGATGTTGGCAACAGTGACAAATTTTCCTTTTCCGTATGTAATACAGGTCCAAGGGTCAACTGTAGATATAGTTCCTGCGGTCCAAGTCATTTAGAAATCCTTTTAAGTATTTATCGTGCCCTGATGGTGGAATTTGGTAGACACGCAGCGTTGAGGTCGCTGTGCTGAAAGGCATAGGAGTTCGAGTCTCCTTTAGGGCACCACATGATAGTTTCTTAGCTCAGTTCGGTAGAGCAGCACCTCGACACGGTGAAGGTCACTGGTTCAAATCCAGTAGGAACTACCAAACAAATTTATGCCCCTGTGGACAAATTGGTAAAGTCGGCTCTCTCAAAAGGAGCAGTTCTGTCCGTTCGAATCGGACCAGGGGTACCAATGCTCTTGTAGTTAAATGGCATAACACAGTCTTGGTAAGACTGAATAGAAAGTTCGATTCTTTCCTAGAGCACCATTTTACACGCTATAAATATTTGTATGCTATCATTAAACGAAGAAATTGAACCATATGCTTGTTCATTAAACGAACAAGACCTTAGTGACATTCGCGATATCATGGTGATTGGTAAACTAGCTTGGAGCACAAAAGGCAAAACCACAGTAGAACATCCCGATGTGTCAGTGTATAGAATTTATACCACATATACCACTGGTGCTACTACAAGTATAAATCCATCAGTTAAATCCACACCATTTTTTCTATTGCAACCACAGTTTTATTCTTGTTGTGCTAGTACCGGTAATGAAAAAATTACCAATATATTTGACGACTTGATCAATCAGGCAATAAAATTATACAATAAAACCTATACGGCAGTAAGTTGTATTTTGTCCGACCACCTAATATCAGAACATGTTCATTTTGTTGACCCCACTAAAAACGTCACTACTACTACGTTTTACTGGACACTAACAGATACTCCAATCAACGCTGATTTTTTTATTAGAGATGAAGTTTATCCTTTACATAAAGCAGGTAAGCTGGAATTTGATCCAGTTATCCCACACGGAGTCGATGACCGCGATGGCAACATGCGCTTCTATGTATTGTTCGACGATATATGAAACTGTATAAAAAATTAGAAATAGACAATCTCGAGTTGATACAGAAAAAAGTACACGACTACATTTACAGTATCTGGGAAAAGCCGCCGGCAGGGTTTGAAGTGCCTGAATGGAATGGTCTTGTGGCCAGCTGCCCTGAATTAATGACCGCTTTTGATCGATACGGATTGAAACCAATTGCCGCCGCTGCCTCTATTGTCTACAAACAGTACGAAATTGATTATCACATTGACTACATAGATGCCAATAGATGTCAGTGTAGAATCAATATTCCCATTATCAATTGTGAAAACAGTTTTACAGAATTTGGTTCAGGTGGAGAATTTGACAGAATACAGATGCCCAACGGATACTCTGCCTACAAAAGAAAAATCAATGACCCAACAGAAATTGTCAAGATAGGCGAAGTCACAATCGATGTACCCACAGTGATACGTGTACAGATTCCGCATCGTATAAGAATTGACACAGCACATGTTCCAAGAATTTGCTTGACAGTGTTTATGGACCGAGACCCTGTATTTCTACTAGACTAAACTATGACTATCAATCCCAACAAAGACGCAATTATAATAGGACATCCAAGAAGCGGTAGTTTCTGGATGCAGAGTTGCCTGCCACATTTCAATGGCAGAGAAACATTCAACACAGTCAATTTTGACATACTACGTGTCGAGGGAAATAGATTTTATCTGTCCGACTTCAAATCGGTGCTGCTGGACAAAGAACAAGAAGACAAAGAAATTGCACATCGCATTGAACTGTTAAAACAGATAACTGGTCCCAAGTGCGTTAAAATTTTAACATTTCAATTCCAGTATGCACATCGTACTGAATACAACCAAATAATATTTGATTGGGTCAATGCACAGGATGCAGACATCTATTGGATCAAGCGTAGAGATAAATTAGCCTCATTCAAGTCACTGTTGGTTGCTGACAGCCTTGGCAAGTTTGTGGGCCCAATTGAGGATCAGTCTACTCGAGTCAACATTGCTCGTTTACCCTGGTTAATCGACAGTTGGGGATATCACAAGGATGACTATATCAGAAGTCGTATCAATAGGCCCATTGTTGATGTCTTCTACGAAGACCTGTTGGCTGATCCTGAATTTGACAAAAGTAGAACACAGATGGTAGAGCAAAATTCTACCCAAGTCAACATAGTCAATTGGGACGAAGTAGTGGCCAATTTACCCAATGAGGTAAAACATGATCTTGGACTGTGATGTTGTCATAACTGAACCTACTCCCGACTTTAGTGAAAATGTTACATGCCTGGATAGATTGATTTCTGTTGGCAACCTGGCATATGATCCAGTGTTAAACAAAGTTGCCGAAGAGTCATTTAGAGACTCTGGTGTGGGATTATTTCTAGTACACTCAAGCGTATTTCCGCAGTATCTGGATGCAACCACCCTACAGTATCCATTGTATCCAACACTGAATCGTGGCATTGCAAACAATGTAACACAGGATACCTATCTCAAGCTCAAAGCGGCCTATGAAATTTGTAAGCAGCATGTTACAGTACCCTATAACACAGTAATTTTTAATCTAACAAAAAAGTCAGTCTACAAACATAGACACACATTTGCCAGTCCACAACGAGTGCCCTTAGACAGTCAAGTTTTTACGCTGCGATTGACCAACAATTCTTCCAGTGACCTGTTGTTTACCATCTATAGCGATGACGAAACAGTACAGCAGTCGGCCAAGGTTGAGCATGGACAAATGATGAGATTCAATGGGCTACTGCCCCATGAGCTGACCAGTGGTAATGATTCAAACTATTACGGATTCTTTTTATTTGAGAATTGGCCAGAATGAACTCCTATAGAAAATTAAACATACCTAACTTTGAGCAGTGCGACAAAGAAATAAAGGCAGCCTACAACAGCCTACATGCCAACGGCGCAGGTATCAAATACTTTTGGACCTACGAAGACAATGAAAAATTTTTCAATCAGTGTCCCACACTGGTAGATTCGTTTAAACAGATGGGCGTGACAGTACAACACGCATTTGTGATCACTGTGTCAACCCCAGACGAGAATGTCATACATGTTGACCATGACTCAAACCCTGTGCGTATAAATTGGCCATTGACCAACATACAGTCCATAGTGACACGTTGGTACAAGAGCAACGACCCTGGCAAGTTGTTGATGGAAAATCCACATGGCGGTCCCTATGTGCGTTTTGAACCTGAAGATGTAGAGCAGATTGATCAATGTGTACTAGATGGTCCCACTGCTATTCGTGTGGACATACCGCACAATACCGCACATGTACCGGGCATGCCTTTGCCTAGAACAGCATACAGTTTTAATTTTTTAGTCGAAGACATTCCTAGAATGATGGATATTATCAATGGCCTATAGTGTAGAACAATTTGTCCAGGTAGACAGTGCGTTACAAAGATTTATGGATCTTGCAAAACAGCGTGGATTAGAAAACAATTCATCTATTGATACACTCTATGGGTTTTGTGATGAAGCCAAGCATGTGTTGTTTCTACTAAAGCAAGACGATATAGTAATTGGAACATTTGGCGCACACAGCCTTGACCTGTTTCCAAACGCATACAGAATCTGTGTGCGAGCATGTGTGCTGACTGATCAAACAGTTCACAACAGTCTACGCACAGTTAATCAAATTCGCAATCACTCAAATCTTCTTGCAAAGTATGGACTCAGTTCCTGCATTGAGTGGGTTAATGATCCCACTGCAAATTTGTACATCACCACACATCCCAGTCATGTTGGTGCAATGAGATTGATGCATCATATTGTGCTGCCTGCATTCGAAAGCACAGGCATGGTAACCGCTGTGGGAGAATTTGACTACCGATATACCAGACAAACATTCTGGAAAGTGGATCCAGTAAAGTACTATGAGCAAGTTAAGTGACACAATGTTTTTTCGTTTGGGTGCAATGAAGTTTTCTGAGTCCTTTGACGGGCTGGCAAAACTAACAGATGTATGCACCTACGATGCTACCTTGTACAGCGACAACAGCGCCAAGTACTGTATGATTCGTCCTGACACTAGTTTTAGGCCTCATTTGGTGCGGCATCTAAATCTACTAGAACAGGACCAGCGTGAGTACATACAGACAATGTGGGATCAATCTAATCGCTACATTGACAATTTAAAATTGACTCCTTATCAGTGTTTCTTGGTCATAACCAGTAACAGATATAGTGTGCCTGATCACACGCATGGAGATCATTTGGGAGACACAATCACAGTGGTGTCGACTGTGGGCACCAGTCCCAGCAACACCTATCTTTGTTTGGAAGACGGCACACGTCTAAAGTATCCAGATCCCAATGAGGGCAACTTTGCAGTCTGTTTCGACAGCAATAGTCTACATCGCATGGAATCTCGTGATGATAATTTTTATTTTCACTTTGTCTATGACCTAGTAAATAAATGCGACTGTGAAAAAAACATGCTAAGGAAAATATTGTGAATATACTAGATTCTTATAATCATATGATGGAACGAAACAAACGAACAGGTGCCTATAGTTTTAGCGTTTGGTATGATGATTTCAAAGGATTAGGCTACGATGATGAACTGAAACAATATTCTAAATGGGTCAATCCAGAATATACACTTCCAGAGAAAGCATATCCCATCATTGACGCTTTTAAAGAAGTTTTTAACAGTTGCAGAGTTGTTGTCTATGATAACGTAGCAGGATTTCCAGTACACATGCACAGAAGTAACGGGCTTCTAAACTGGTCTTATACCATCGGAATACCATACTCGGATACAGATGATGATTATGAACTGCGGTATTGTGATTATCAAAATATGAATGACTTCTTACCATATGACAAAATGGTTGAGATTTATAAGAACAATTACAAGTCGGCTTTTTGTACAACTGGAACTAGATTATTTTTTCCTAGTACACAGATGCCCCATGGAATAATGCCTACTCCCAATACCAAATGGTTATTTATTTTTGTGGATATGAAATGTGACGGTGCTCCTGCATTTACTGACATTAGTCTAAAGCAGTTAGACATAGATGATATTCCTAGCATAAAGAAAGATATGCGTGAATGTTTGGAAAATTATCCCACGATTAAAATTCACCCATTTAGTGAATTATACTTTAACAATACATGCGTGGCGGACAGTCGTTACGACTATATTCCTAATATTTGAAATGAACATTGTAGAAAGTCGTGTGCTAGATTGGCTAATTGAAAAAAATATAGCATACGAAAAAACTGACTGGGGTTTTACAACGTCTGCATTCAATATCAAGTGTATACCCAGTGACCAATCTGTTCCAGTCTACAAAGAAAAGAACGACAGAATAGTTTCCGAATGGGCATTGCCGGCACATATTCAAGCGCTAGACAACTGGTTACAAAAACCACCTACTCTGCGTATTGAGCGTCTTGAAATTAACGCTGATCAAACAGATCAAAAGATTTTAGTAACAGCCAAACATGATCAACAGTTAATCGCTGAATCAGAATTTTGGCAAGAGAACTTGTGCCTGTACTGGCATGACACTAGATATCATGGATATCATGTGCCTGGATGGCTTGGTAAATCTCTTAAAGCTGTATTAAAATTGGACCTGCACTTGCCTATTGAAACTATAACCAACGCAATCGATAGTTCCTATCATCGAATTGGATTCAAAACAGTAGAGCAGGTAGATATAAGGACCTACTTTGAGAGATCAAAAATTCCAAATCGTATTCCCTTTACTCATCCAGAACATATCTTAATGTGGAGACTACGTTATGATAGTATCGGCACCTTATAGATCAGGCGGAACGTCTCTGTGTATACAACTGGCAAATCAGTACAATCTTGAGTTCGCTGGACAGATTGATTACAATGCAGTGCCATTTACAAGAATGGAAGACAAGAACTCAATACATGAATACAACAATCAACCTGATCATACCGTACAGGATATTAATAGGCTATTGATAGATGACAGCAACAGTATTGTGCTAAACAATTCAAATCCTGCACTGTTTGCTAGAACTAACTATTTTATCATGCGTCGAGACATGACACAGGTTTACGCATCTATCTACTGGATGATGAACAAGTTGTATCCCAATATGCACATGAATACAGTTGAAGTCATGTTTAAACGTATTACATTCTACAATGCACTATTCCTGGACTATGTTAAAACCACAGGCACAACAGCACTGATATTAGAAGAACAACCTTGGTACCAACCTAAAGAACCACAAGCTATACCTGAACAAATTCAACACATGATACCTACGTATATTAAATACCTAGAGGAGTTTAGATGAAGAAAGTTTTAGTTGTTGGGGCCACAGGAAAAGACATCCCTTGGTAAGACAAACTGTATAGCAAATTTATATCTAGGAAAATATATGGACAATAGTAAGATTTTTTGGCGCAGACATGAATTACCTGTTGCAGAGTACTTGATGTCGCATCAGGCCGGTCTACGTGATGACTTCATGCGAGGCTTTGACACATTAGAGGAAGCAGCAAAAGCTCAAACTGAGGCTATTATGGCCAAACCTTGGCGCTTACAGGATCGTATTAGACGTGGATTTTCAGTAGAAGATACAGAAAATTGTGTGACCACCGGAGATAAAGCAAATCTTGAATCATGGCGTGCCATGCCCCTTCGCTACGAAAGACACGATGATATAGATATTAGTTATACAGCACCAGATTCTTTTAAAGAAAGATACCCAACTGCCTATAAACTAATAACAGAATATGGGGATGATTGTCCAATATCAAATTATACAGTCCTTGCTCCTAATACAGTGCTGCATAGACATACCGGTATTGAGAATCGCACCGGTGAATATATCCGCATACACATACCATTAATCATCCCCGAAGGTGATGTATTCTTCGAGGCAAACAATGAAGAAATAGATTGGTCTGACATTTGGGGATTCCATAATCAGTTTGCACACAGCGCACACAATTACACAAACGAATGGCGGTTGGTATATTTGATAGACCTTCGCAGAACCGCTATAGGTCTTGAACCAGGCATGCCCTATGATCCAAAATACGAATCAACAAACATGCCGCCTTTTGTAAGAAAACCTAAAACAAATTAATTAATTTTATTTTGGAATCTTTAGTCAAAAAACACTTGACGCATAAATAAAAACACAGTATAATACACACATGCGGGATTAGTTTAATGGTCAAACGAAACCTTGCCAAGGTTTAGTTAGGAGTTCGATTCTCCTATCCCGCTCCAAATTTTGCCTCGTTAACTCAGCGGTACGAGTAGCTCCTTTACACGGAGAAGGTCGGCGGTTCGATCCCGTCACGAGGTACCATTCAAGGGAGGCTGTATGTCTAAGACAAAAGAAACATTGGACAGAGCATACGGCAATGTCCCAAAAGAAGTTGCAAGCGATTACATCTGGGATTGGATCCCAACACGTGGTGTTAGGTACTATTACTTGACACTATGGCGTAAGATGTTTCGTTGATACATGGCTCTCTCGTTCAGTGGCAGGACTGCGGATTCCAAATCCGCCAACTGGGGTTCGATTCCCTGGGGGGCCGCCAAAATAATTTGTTGTAGTTGCTCAAA
>Ga0208738_1000325_pt1 | contig 13571 bp, 27 predicted proteins | sample CryBogCBE21Jul09_FD_184561 | JGI IMG/M metagenome (GOLD analysis project Ga0208738, IMG submission 184561) | Freshwater microbial communities from Crystal Bog, Wisconsin, USA - CBE21Jul09 (SPAdes) | ecosystem: Environmental > Aquatic > Freshwater > Lake | place: Crystal Bog, Wisconsin, USA... | reverse complement strand
ATTATATATTGGATCAAATCGAAGTATCAGAACCAGAATATCGAGATATGCTAAAAAAATATTGGGGTAGAACGAGAGATTATACTACCGAAGCAGTTGCTCCTAACGCTATTGACCCCCTCGTTGATGTCTATAAAATTAACACTAGTCCCGATTGGAACGAGAGCGCCTTCCTTCGATCTGACTATGATGGAGAATTCTTCTTGGTCTATACAGGACATAGAGCAACTCTGGCTATAATACATCATGTAAATAAAAATATAGACTTGAGAATACGATTTGAGAATAACTTATGAAAATCTCCCAAATACTTAAAGAAAACAATAGACAACCCCCAATAAAAAAAATATTAGGCCACCCAATTAATCAATGGCCTAATGATTATATACTGGATCAAATAGAGATCGACCTTAAAGATTACTCTCGTCCATACTATGATATGTCTAAAAAAATTCTTATAAATCTTGATCACAAATACGACCATAAATTTACAGAAATAATATTTGAAAAATATAACATAAATCTCAATCCCGACTGGGATGAGAGCATCTACGCTATATCACCATATGTTAATCTACTAGAACTGGTCTATACAGGAAATAATGTCTATTTTATTGTGATGATCATGCAAGAACCGGACAAGATCCGGGAAAACTCTTACTTTTTGTTCGATAATAAAGAAATGCGAGATCAAGCAATAAAATACTATGAAACAGATTCAAGGGACGACGATTAATGAAAATCTCCCAACTCATAAAAGAAAATTCCAACACAATAGATCTAATGTATTGGCCTAGTGATTATATACTCAGTCAGATTGAAGTACCAGAATCACAATTTCACGATACAGAATCTAAATTTCAACATGAAAATTCAGAATTTATAATACTTAGATTAGATAAAAGCAACGTTTACAACAAATCAGTAACCGCTCCTAATCCTGAAATAGTTAACGATCTAGCGAAGCAATTTGAAATTAATACCCAACCCGATTGGGATCTTAGCGTATACCAACCAGATGGCCTGTTTACTCAAGAAAATCTAATTCTGGTATACCCGAGTAAAGATCACGGTGCAGAAATGGCAGTGATTCATTATGAAACTGTTAGAAATTATACAAATGAAAAGTATAAGAGAATTTCAGTGAATATACGCTTTAATCGAAAATGGCTTTCGGCAAAAATAGGATCATAAAAAGAATAACTATGAAAATCTCCCAAATACTTAAAGAAAATACTATAGACCCTGATTATACTCCTAATCAATATACACTCGAGCAGATCGAAGTTATAGAATTTGAAGATTTCGAAAATAAATCGAAAAACTACCATGCCCTTAAATCCGATCAAGAAGTTATAAATCTAGTGGCGGGGAAATTGGAAAAATACACTAAGATTTTCAAATTTAACCCAACTCCAGATTGGGATAGATCCGCTTACCATAGTCTTGGCATCGTCAACCGTCTCCTATTGGTATATCCGGGCATAGACGATTCAAGTCTGGCTATAATCACTAGATGGAACGATGGTATTCCCTCTACTTATAGGCATATACAGAGTATCTATATGGCGTTCTCTAGTTATGATTGGTACAACAAACAAATAGAAAAAGCAAAAGAAGATAAAATCATATGAAAATTAATCAAATACTAAAAGAAAATACTATAAACCCTAAATACTGGCCTAACGACTATATACTAGAACAAATCGAAGGCACTTTAGACGAATACTCCGATGTCTATACTAGATACGTGAACACACCCGAAATAACTCCCGCTCATCTATTAAAAATAAATCCCAAACTGTTCCCCACAACTCCAGATTGGGAAAAAAGCATATACTATAAAAACTTTAAATTCCCCGATACAGAAGAAGATCTGATACTGGTCTACACAGCATACAATGACTCCGCAGAAATAGCCGTGATACAACAACAATATAACGGCGAAACCTTCTTGAGAATACATCTACGCAAAATACCCTAATACCCCGCTATATAATAGATCTTATACACACTTGACTCCCTACACTAAACCTTGTACAATACTAGCTACACACAGTTAGACCGACAAGGACTCAAACACTATGTTAAACACAGATAAATTACCCTCCTGGAACGAACTAGTCTTCCGCACAGCTCTAACACTGGTAGCTATAATGTTCTCTGCACTACTGGTTAGCCAACTATGGAACTGGTCTGTGGTCGACTACTATCATTGGACTAGTCAACAACTCGATACCTTGCATACTGCTGCAATCATACTCTTGGCTCGCGTACTCCGTTCAAGTGTGACTCGTTCTGTTGGCGATTTTGAGTAACTGTAGACTCAACATCGACTAACAGCGATAAAACTCTGAATCTATACACACTCCCCGTGTGTAGAAATTCTGACAAGAACAATGACCTAATGATGGAGAGAATGGCGGAGAACGGTGGATGGAGCATTTGAGTAGAAATTCTGATAGAAACAATGACCTAATGATGGAGAGAATGGCGGAGAACGGTGGATGGAGCATTTGAGCATAACCTCTCATCCGTCACTAGGTCAATCTCAATCTTGCCAAAAAATTGAGGCCAAAATGCAGTCAAAGTCCCACCGATCTGAGAAAAATCCACCAGTTTTTTCTCAGTTTTTGACCTGTTTTTGACAGAAAATAGCCGATCAGTATAGCACTATTCTTTGACCATGTCAACCTCAATAGAACAGAGTCCCACAAGAACTCTAATACCCACTGCAGTTCTATTAGGGCAGATCAGTGTACAGCGTTAAGAGTGGGGCCGCCTAGTGATTTATTTCAGTCCAGTCCCGGTTCAAAGCACTTGACCTTGATTCTGCTGCACGCTACAATATACGCACACAGTTAGACAACAGGAGCAAATACTGTGACCGACGACGAATTGTTTGATATTGCACAAGACTCCGCGTTCTTTGTGCAAACAGACGCTGTCTATCGTATTGATCACACCGGTGACGATGGCTTCAGTTGCCACGATGAGATCACGCATGAAGAATGCTTTGTTGAGTTTGCTGAGATCAATCCTGAGAAGGACTACTTTTTCCGTTTGCAAAAGGTAGCGTTAAATGCACCTAATCAAGCAGTAATTGATCGTGTATTGGATCAAATACGTCGTGATGTAGAAGACCAAGATTATACAGCCATTGAAGAATTGATCAAAGATCTACCTATTGAGAGACTTACGGGCTATCTTCCTGAGGGATTGACCAATGACTAATTGGGTGTTAGAGCGACTGATCGAGTTCAAGACTGCGGGCAGTCGTTGGGATCCTGTAGTAGTTTATGCAACGCAACCTGTAGTAGTTTATGCAACGCAACCTGTAGTAGTTTATGCAACGCAACCTGTAGTAGTTTATGCAACGCAACCTGTAGTAGTTTATGCAACGCAACCTGTAGTAGTTTATGCAACGCAAGCGGATGCAGAGCGTGCTAAACGATGTCTGCCTGTGGGGGGATCTGCACAGGGCGGCATTATACGTGAGTTTCGTGTACGAGAACTGGTTGACTAATTGGTAAAACCTGCTATACTATATGCATAGTTAGAACGTGGAGTAGACCTAGTGAGTAACTATCCTAACATGAGTTATTGCATGTGCCAAAACACTCAGCTGGCACTAGATCAGCTGTTGAATGCAATGTCTGAAGTAGAAAGCACTGGCGAGAACTTTGCAGCACAGTTGAGCGCAGAGGAGCGTCAGGCATTCTACAACTTACTGCACTCTTGCAAGACGTTTGCGGAGGCTGCAGAGTTTAGCCTAGTAGATATGGCGCAACAGGACAGTTGAAGTATACTTGACCTTTTAGTAACGCCTGCTATACTAGACGCATAGCAAGAGGAGACTGTGTATGCAGTTTGTTGTAATGTTCGGTGATCTTTCCAGTGGATTCGAGTTTATCGGGCCCTTTGAGCAAGAGGAAGCAGCCTACGACTATGGCGGGGAGTACTGCACAGCCGCTGCATGGTTTGTGGTTATGATGTGGGCGCCCAATGTTGACGGACAGGATGATAATGAGGATCTTGTTGTAATGCATGGTGATCCTGTCAAGGGCTTTAACTTTGCGGGTCCGTTTCCTAGTGTAGAGTCTGCAGAAGACTATGCGCAAGAGCATACTCGGGGCACGGGCGGCACTTGGTTCGTAGAAACGTTAGCGGCGCCCAATGCAGAATTTGTCTCAGATTGTGGTTGACTAGTTGGTAAAACCTGTTATAATATGATCATGACCAAGCAAGACTATATTCGAGAGCTGCGTCTTGCACAGCAGCATGCAGCTGATCTCGATGAATGGCAACGTATTGAAGATCAAATTGCAGAGTTGGAGAGTGCGCAGTGAATGATCACAACTATTTGGACAAGAACCGTCGCCGCAAGAGCAATCCTGTAGCACGCAATCTCAACCAGTTTAATCGTCCTAAGACGCACAAGAGTGCCAAGGATCATGAGCGGGAATTGCGCTATAACTGGCGAGTGGACCGCGAGGTTGCAGACGCGTATTAAGTAGTATACACTAGTTTCATGTGGGCTCGAAGCTTTAAGGTGAAGCAATTGGCTTTTAACCAATAGAAGAGGGGTCAGTACCCTCCGGGCCTACCAAAATTTGTTGGTAAAAAGTAGTTGACAATGTTTAGTAGAGCATGTAAACTACTTGTGTTGAGTAAGTAAGTGTCATCACAAACAGGAGCAAATGACATGAGTAAGGCTATCAAGATTGATGTTACTTTTCCTTCGGGCCAGGTTCGTACGTTCAAGAGCATTCGCGCTGTAGCGCGTATGTTGAGTGGCACGGGTCAGACCAGCGGTGGTTTCCGCAAGACTATTAGCCAGCGTGCTACTTACGCGGGCATTGTACGCAACAACCGTGTTGAAGACTCGTTTGTTCAGCTGATCATGGGCTTGGCGGCTTAAGGCATGCTCCGGTGCTGGGCAACACTTAAAACTGCCCTACTATATATGAAAACTCGTATTACGTCAATAGATTGGTTTGATCTAGCATATAAGCTAGTGCTTATGCTAGTATTGGGTTTAACCGTACTAGGCATTTGGGGCGCTGTGCTTATAGTACTTTTTTTGTATAAAATGGTTGCGCTGTTGGCTGTTTAGTGTATAATTAGAACTGTAGACAGTTAGTGCAAAGGAGCACTTGCAATGAGCCGTTATATACTTGATGATGTCTTAGATGCAGACGAACGCATGGACATTGAACTGCCCGATGAGCAGGATGCACTCTTTGATAGCGAAGAGCTCACGGATCTTGAAGAAGATGCTGCAGACATTGAATTGCAGGATCGTGAGCGTGAGCGCATCACAGGGCTCAACTTCCGTAGCAATCTGATGTGGACGTTTGATACCACATCGGAAATTGACCACGGCTGGGAAGAGTAGTATAATACACACGGGCGGCAGCAATGGTGCTGTCGCCCAAATGCTAGGAGCATTGTATGGCTTACATGAACGCCGAAAAGAAAGCAATCATCGCAGCAGCAGTCAAGCCTGTGTTGAAGCGTTATGGACTCAAGGGTTCGCTCAGTGTTGGCAATCACAGCACGATCAAGTTGAAGTTGACTTCGGGACCTATTGACTTTCTTGGCAACAGCAATGAAGTCTGTGGGCATAATCAGCGTTATCAGCTGCATGGCTTTCGTCCTAACACTAGTGGCTATGAAGATGTTAACGTCTATTGGATTCATGAACACTATGATGGTGTTGCTCGTCTAGCATTAGAAGAGCTGCATCAAGCTCTTAAGAGTGCGGGATGGTATGACAATACTCGCAGCGAGATTGATTACTTTGACACCGCTTACTACTGCAGCATTCAAGTAGGCAACTGGAAGAAGCCTTACCAGCTAACTGCTTAATGTATTGGTGCGTATACTGATCACACAGTATACGCACTATCCGCAAATACCCCGCTATAGGTTTTATACATTAGATTGATGTTGTACCCGGGGCCTAGTACCCGTCAAATGCCCCGCTGCAGGTTTAGAGGCATATGACTTTGTAAACCTCTAGATAGGTCATGTGGGCAATCTAAGTGGTTGCATTTGGAAAATCTAGGTAGTACTATATACACGTTGGTTAGCAATAAGGAGCAACTGTTATGGCAATCCGCACAAACGACATTAAGAAGGGCTGGCGCATTCAACAGCACAATGGTTGGTATGGCACTATGATGGACAACCGTAAAGGCAATCTCCGCATGGCAGAAGTAGAGGGCGCCTACACCGAAACGGGCGACATCTACGCACACGAGATCCGTCGTGCTTGCGATCCTGCTACGGGCATTTGGCATGATATCGAGTATACGCCCTCACAGCTTGAACTACGTGCGCGTGTACACGCTTTCTTCTATTAGTCTATGACTTGAGGTCATAAGGACTTCAAAGCATCGACACAGGGTCTGCAGCGGTTAGAGAATACGGTTGCAGACCTTGAATCACCTCAAAAAAAAACAAGTTAGATTGAGTCCCAGACAGTCAGAACAACTTCGGGTTAAGCCCCCCTCCCTCAGAGCGGCTGTCGCCTTTTGATCTTACATAAAGTCTACAATAAAACTAACAGATGCGCAAGAAATATTTTAAAGTCCCTGTCCACCCATACGATCATCGTAGATACCATTCAGAAACCATAAAGAGGTTATACTCAGGGTACAGTGGGACCAAAGAGTTTCACTGCTCAAAGTCCCACTGTAGGGTACGAGAGTTCTTTAGACTAAACGTATTTTTTTGGAAAGGAAATGCAGAACTTTTGGATAGCCATACTCAGTAAGCATTAGATCAAGTGCAGCGTTAGCATGACTGTCTCGTGCTTCACAAGCCAAGCGTTCACCATCAATGCAGCATTCAACAGCGGATTCGTTATCGATGCGCTCGCCTATCGTTTCGGCATCTCGCAGCACATCGTAGCCGATCATGTCCCACACTCGCCGAATGGGCTTCTTTAAGCGTTCTACAAATTCATCGTTGAGATCTGCAGTTGCTAAGTTATATCCTACGCGCGGCATAAATCACCTTGTGTTATGTTATCAACAATTTAGTTATAGCAAACAGACCGGTGCGTGTCAACTACTTTTTGGAACTATTTTTAAAAATTCCTTCCTGATACATCTTACGGATACGCTCATCACGCGCTAGTTCGTTGCTTGCATACAACAACGCCACAACCCATACACTAACTGCTATTGCAGTTATAGCCAACAAACAGTTCATCAACAAACTCCTGTTCAGTAGTCTTATGTTTAATACTAACAGTCTTATGTTAAGCAGTCAACGATACCCCGCTGCAGATCCGGGACTATATGGCTAAAAGAGTTTGAAACAGTGAAGAGAGTCTGGAAAGATCTGGAATACTGCAGATAACCTCTGCAGTATTGCGGGACGCAGCCCCGCAAAAATTAAGTGAACCTCAACTAATCATTACTTAGATCGTTTTGCTCGATCCAAGCGATCTACATAGTCCATACGATGCATATCGCAGTCACTGAACCAAATGCTGTAACACCAAAAGAAGAATGATGCCCACAGGCCTTCAAACAAGACGTCGTTGGCTTTGTTGTAGTGTAAGAAGCCAGTCACAATCCAACCTGCCCAGATTGTGATAGCAATCACGCCTGAGATCTTGTATAGACGTGAGGCACGCCGATAGCGTGCAATGTCAGCTTCAGTCAGTTCCTTTTTGAGGATAGCGTCAATAGTTGCTTGACTTGGACGATACATCATGATACCCCGCTATAGGTGTTCGAAGCTGGAGCAGCGTTATACGAATTTCGTCTAATTGCTGCAACAATGAGAGATAGTCTGCGTAACGGACCCAATCGCCTGTACGATCTGGATTCATTCCGTCGATGCCCAAGCAATGATAACGCATTGTGCGTCCTGTGCAAGTATGCATTTGTTAGTGTCCTATATGTGCATAAAAGCGCACAGTAGTCCCTCTACTGTGCGCTGCGTGCTAGTTACGCTTCCATACTTGCAAAGTTGTCTTCCTGCATACCCTGCTCTGTAAAGTCTACAGCGTAGCCCAATGCGTTGCTAATAGCAGCAACAAAGCCCTTGTCAGTATAAATGTGCCAGTTGCTGTCGTGTGTTACATAAATGCTTTTGTAGCCATTGCATTCGTGTACACTAATAGCAGTAACATGTACTTTGCGCCCTGTTGTGTCAGCCCAAATGCTGCTACCGTCGCATTCTACAGTAAAGTTGCACGCATACTGCGTAGTAGTTTCATTGTCATCGCTTTCAACATTAATAACAGCAAGCATAGTTGTTAACTTTTAAGTTGTGCGTAGCGTTATTGCTACGTTGTTAATAGTAGCATACAGCGCAAGTAGTGCAAGTGTTTTTTTGTTAAGTTAAGTAAAGTTTTAAAATGCAAAAAACTGCTAACAGTTTACAGTAGAGGGGCCGCGTCCCGCTAAACAATTTCTGCCTCAGTGCTCAAGTAAGCGTTTTTTGTATTCCAAGGCTTTAATTTCAGCAGTACGCGCTATGTTTGCTGTTCGTGCCTGTGCTGTGCGTTTTAGTTTGCCGTGTGCTACTTGCTGCTCAAGTGCTGCTAGTGTCAGCCTAGCATTAGTAGCACGCTGTTCCCACTTGCGCATCAGTTTCGCTGTGCGCAATATCTTTTTGCATTTAGCAGCAGTTGTCATACTAGCAGCCAATGTGTTCATGTTGTGCTTCCTTATTGTGCAATGCAACGTGCGTAGATAACACTACGCACGCTGCGTGTAATTGTTAGTTTAGTGTGTGCTCAGCTTCTGCACGCGCAAACGTAAGCAGCGCGTCGCCTAGTGCTGCTGCTTTTGCGTAAATTTCTTCGTCGTTTGCAAAGTTTGCAAGCGTAAACAGTTCCTTGCTGCTATAAATGTAATACACAGTATCAAAGTCACCTGCTGCAAACGCTAATGCAAAAATAACTGCAACAAGCCCGTTGTTTTGCGTTGCTGCGCTTGCTATAAGCTCTTTTTGCACATCTGTAATATTGTTAAACATTGTTGTGTCCTATGCTGTGTTATGTAGCAACTGCTACGTTGCTAATAATAGCATACAGCACACTTAACACAAGTATAGTTTTGTTAAGTTACGCAAAGTTTATCTAGCGAATGTAAGCGTTTACATCCGGGGCCGCAACTTAGGAAAAAGTAGCGCAGCGTCCCGCTGCGCTACTTGCGTCTATGCAATCAGTACACCGTTAACGTCGAACGCGACGGTGCAGTCGTGCAGCACGCTTTGCACGCTCGCGTGCGGTAGTGCCTGCTTTCATACGTGGACGTGACATAACACTTGACTCCTTAGATTAAGTTAATTACTGTATACGCACACAGCGATAGCGCGGGCGATAACACAACACAACTATGCATAACACAACTTGACCACACGCTATCGCTGCTGCGTACTCGTCTAATATATGTACAGCGATAGATAAACACAACCTGTTTTAACGAAACTTAACAAAATTGTTTGGTTGACATTAAACTTTGTTGAGCGTATAAGTATATTATGTTTAACAACACAGCAGGAGCAACCGATGTATGACGAATGTGAAACTGAAGACTACTATGAACAGCGTACGGAAAAAGCGGACCAGGCGTTCGACGTCTATTTGGACTTGGCTTGTACAGCAGCGATTGCTTTAGTCCTGTACAAACTGTTCCAACATCTGTTCTAAACTAACTACACACTAATACTACCTCAGCGGGTGCCTTAGGGACGCCCGCTTCCTTACCTATTCAAATACCCCGCTAGAGGTCACTAAGATCAAGATCTTAGATCTTATACCCCATAGCATGTTTGGGTATAAAGCCCCAGTCTGCTAGCTATAACCCAGGAACTCTTATACCCATCTAGTTGAACTTAGCTCTATGATACTGTTGAATTTTCCATTGAGCTTATGTTTAAGCCTATGATTCCTAAGAGGTTTCTTTTGAGGGTTTGGGGCCTTAACTTTTGGAAAATCTTGTGAATCATAGATTGGATCAAGTTTGGATTGATCTGAGGTTTAAAGTCCCAGTTTCGCTGCAGCGATCTCTCTAACTCTTATGAAGAAGAGTTTTCCAGAAGTTCCGGTCAAAAAAAAGGGTGGCTAAAGTCCAGGACCTTGCCACCCAAAGCGGACACTAAGTCCGCAAGCACAACACAAAGCACTCAACGAAAACTGTTTAACTGCAAATCACAATCAACGCTGCGATAACAATAGCAGCGGTAAAATGCCCTGTCAACAACAGCGTAAACACAAACGCCCAAGGCAGGATGTATCTAAAATTCATAGCATACTTTAACATACCGCAGCGGCAATGTCAAGCCTTATCAGGGCCTATTTTGAAAATGCCCCACTGCAGAGATTGCTGCTCTGCAGCGTGCATTTTAAGTTTTAGCCAATAAAGTAAACGCCCTGCGCAGTAACAACTACGTTAACGCCGTGTACTTCGCGCAAGTGCCGCAAGTGCTCCTGCCAGCTAGTGCGCTCCTGCTCCAACACAGCGCCTGTAGCGCCGTCTATAAGCAGCGCGTCAATGCGTGCTGCTCCGCTAGTATGCTTGTGCCCGTACACGTTGCGCGTAGCGTCGTCTGTGTAATCTGCGTGCATGCTCATGTTACAAGTCCTTAGTGTTAAAGTGCGTGCGTAGCATAACACTACGCACGCATATGTGCAAGTTAAACTATTAAATTATTAGCGTCGTCGTATACGTGTACTTTAACTATTTGCACTTTGCTGTTAACAGCGTCAGTATGCTGCTCTACAAGCATATTAGCATACTGCTCTAGTTTTTTAAATAGCATAAGTTGCTGCATTGCAACTTTTTTGCTGTTTTTGTTGTTAAGCGCAATTGTAAGTTGTATTTGCATTGTGTAACTACTTTGTAGTAATGCGTAGCGTTATTGCTACGTTGCTAATAATAGCACAATGCACAACTAACGCAAGCACATTTTTGTTAAGTTATGCAAAGTTAAACTACACAGCAAAAAAATGCAAAGTATTTTAGAGGGACGCGGCCCCTCTATACTTTGCTTAAGTTGCTGTGCGTGCGTAGCATAAACAACTACGCACGCACGTTAATGCCCCGCTGTGTAACAGCAGCTAGCTTGCATGTGCAAACTAGCTGCTAGCGTTTAAGCGTAGCTGTTAGCGTACACGCTGCACGTTATGCTGTTATGCACAGTTTTAGCACGCGCAGCAGCAGCATTAGCAGCAGCAGCAGTGTTAAACGTAAACGTAATGTCGCGTATGCCAAAACCCGCGCCACTGCCGTTGCTAGCTACAGCTACAGCAGCAATAATGTCGCTATCAATGTCTGCGTTGTTAATATACAACGCAAGCGGATAATTTACTTCCAGTGTATGCATAATATTACTACTTTTTGTTAAGTGCGTGCACAGTATACGCTACTGTGCACGCTGTTACAAGTTAATACAACGCTACGTTAGCGTCGTCGCAAATGTACGCGCTTACAGCGTCGTCGCTAATAATATTAGCGTACTGTGCTACAAGTGCGTTAACTTGCTGTTGCAGCGCGTTAAACAACGCAATTTGTTGTTGCGTTACTTGCGCTGTATTTTTTAAGTAAATATTAGTTGCAATATGCATTTTAAGTTACTTTGTGTTTGTAGCGTTATTGCTACGTTGCTAATAATAGCACAATGCACAACTAACGCAAGCACATTTTTGTTAAGTTTTGCAAAGTTTAAACACACGCTGTAACAGCACGCACGCGCACAATAGAGGGGGGCGTTAACATTATACATACACGCTGCGTCCCTCTGTACAGCGCACGCTGCTGCTACTTGTAAAACTACAACGCGCATAGTTTAAACGTCCCTCTATACAACTGCTATTGTGTTTGTGTTTGTTACGCGCAAAAAAAACACACGCTATTTGCATAGCGTGTGCTGCGTGTTGCTGTGCGCTTAGTTACGCTGCAAACTGTAACTGTTTACGCTTTGCTTTAATGCGCTGTATGTTGTGCAAAGCAATTGTACGCACTACAACGCTATGCGTTACGTTGTGCGTTTTGTTGTGCGTTACGTTGCTAGCGTTAAGTAACTGCTGTGCTGCGCTTGCTGTTAAGTATTGTGCAACTTGCTGCTTAGTAGCACGCACGTTGTTAATTGTGTAGTAACTACGCGCATTGTTGTAAATGCAATACAAGTACAAATTACTGTTGTTTTTATGCTGCACAATGCTGTAGCAGTTAGTGTGCATAAAGTAATTTTGCTGTGCTGTAAAGTTTGCAACTGCTGCTGCGCAGTTAGCATGTTGCTGTGCATTACGCTTTACAGCGTTAGCAAATACGCTTGTAGCAGCGTTAATGTTTGCAAACAATTGCACGTTAGCAACTGTGTGCTTTTGTATGTTTACGTGCTTATGCGCTGCTGCTGTTGCTACTTGCGTTGTGTACTGTACACAAGCAAAAGTTACGCTTGTGTTTGCTAATAGCGCTGCTACTTGCTGCGCTACTTGTTGTTGCTGTTGTTGCATATGCTGTGCTTTTTGTGTTGCGTAGCGTACTGCTACGTTTTTTAGTTTAGCATAACGCGCAAGTAATACAAGCGTTTTTTTGTTAAGTTATGCAAAGTTTTTTATACGCGCTGCACACGTTAGCACAGGGACGTTATACATACACATTTTTTTATACATACAAAAACTATACAAGTTTTATAGCGCACAAAACTGGGACGCTGCGTCCCTGTGCAGCGCGTGCGCTGCGTGCGCTGCTGTGTGTAACTTGCTACTTAAAACTACAACGCATATAGTTTAAACGTCCCTCTATACTGCGTGCGCTGCGTGCGCTGCTGTGTTTGTTATGCGCAAAAAAAAGCACACGCTACTTGCATAGCGTGTGCAACTGTATAGTGTTGTAGTTACTGTGTGCGCTTTATTTTAATACTGTAATACTACTGCTACTTTAAGCAAGTGTGCAGTAATTTGCGCTTGCAACTGCTGCATTGCTGTGTTATGTGCAATACATGCTTGCAAATAACGCACTTTGCTAGTATACAATGCTTTGTTAATTTGCGTTGCGTTTTGCGCTGTTGCAAAGTTAAGCATACGCTGCGTGTGCAATGCGCTGTTGCGCTTTGCTGTAGCATTGTTAGTAGCGTTTGCTGCTGCTTGCGCTGCTGCTGTAGTAGCAGCACTAGTAACTAAACGCAACTGCTGTTTGCGCTTAGTGTACTTGCGCTTTGTTTGCGTTTGTGCTTGCGTTGCTGCTTGTTGTTGCGTTTGCATACTGTTACTGCTGTGTGTTATGTAGCGTTATTGCTACGTTGCTAATGCTAGCATATAGCACACTTAATGCAAGCATAGTTTTGTTAAGTTATGCAAAGTTATATTACTTAAATTTAATTGTACAATGTGCATACAATATGCTAGTGCGCTGCATGCGCTAGCACAGTGTACTGCAATATGCAAGCAGTGCGTGTGTGTAGCGTGCATGCAATAGGGGGGCTGCGTCCCCCTATTTTATTTTGCTTGCTATGCGTAACAGCATGTGTTACAGCGCGTGTAAAAAATAAGCATGCTTAAGCATGCTTTTAAAACTTTTGCAAGCAATATAGTGGGG
>Ga0208738_1000321_pt1 | contig 13723 bp, 19 predicted proteins | sample CryBogCBE21Jul09_FD_184561 | JGI IMG/M metagenome (GOLD analysis project Ga0208738, IMG submission 184561) | Freshwater microbial communities from Crystal Bog, Wisconsin, USA - CBE21Jul09 (SPAdes) | ecosystem: Environmental > Aquatic > Freshwater > Lake | place: Crystal Bog, Wisconsin, USA... | reverse complement strand
CTGCTTGTTGCCTGGGGTATATCCTGAATGGTATACTAATTATAATAACTCTATGTGTTCCTTATTTTATTGGATTAAACCAATTTAACAGTCACGGATATCTTTTAGATTATACCTGGCCTACATTAGCTGTATTATTACCGTGGGTAGGTGCTTTATTCTTTAGATTCGTAATGGAATTTAAGTTAAAGCAGCAAATAAAGAAACAATTCGGTACCTATCTATCACCAGCAATGGTAGAGAAGTTACAAGAGAATCCAGACTTATTAAGATTAGGTGGTGATAGTAGAGAGCTATCTATTATGTTTACTGACGTGAGAGGCTTTACTACTATATCAGAACATTATGGTAAAGACGTACAAGGTCTAACAAAGATAATGAACCGTTATATGACTGCTATGACTAAAGCTATATTAGATAATAACGGTACATTAGACAAATATATAGGAGACGCACAAATGGCTTTCTGGAACGCCCCGTTAGATGATAAAGAGCACGCATTAAATGCGTTGAAGACTGCGATGATAATGTTAAATAATTTAGATGAGTTTAATAAAGAAATTGCTCAAGAAAGCGTCCCTCCTTTCGGAATGGGCCTTGGAATCAACACAGACACTGTTGTTGTTGGTAATATGGGCAGTACTCAGCGTTTCGATTACACTTGCTTGGGCGACGGAGTTAATCTGGCCTCGAGGTTAGAAGGACAATCAAAACCTTATGGTGTTAAGATAATCATTGGACCTAAGACTTACGAATATGTAAAAAAAGATTATCAGTGCTTTGAATTAGACTGTATAGCTGTTAAAGGTAAAAAGGAAGGTGTAAAGATTTATACTGTAATACAACAATCGTTTAGTGATGACGAAATCACATACATTAATAGAATGCATGAAGGTATGTTGTCTGATTACAGACATCAAAACTGGGATAACGCAATTCAGTTAGCCACTTCATTAATGAAGTACAATTCTGAACTTAAGAAGTACTATGAAGCAATGATTGAACGTGTTAATGAGCTAAGACAAACTAATTTACCTGTAAGCTGGGATGGAGTATATAGAGCTACCAGCAAGTAATTAAAAGCCCGTAAACTTCCAATCCTTACTGATAGTCTTGTTAAACATGTTATTGGGTAATAAAGAACTTCTGTTAGGATCTTTAATTAACATTTCCCACGTTGGTTGAGGCATTAAAGCTACTTTCTCTACAGAACTTGGATACAGTTTTTTATTGAGTAACCCTTGACCTTCAAATATCATTGTCCATTGTTCTACACCGAATGGTGGTGCTTTTGATTCATTTATTAGAGGGTCTAACTCCAATGGAATTGTTTTATGTCGTTTAATTAATTCTGTAATACTATCAAGTATTACATTATTCTTTTTAAAATCTTTCCAGAATGGTGTATCTTTTCTTTTAGTTAAATAATGTACTTGTATAGCCGGTAAAAATTGCTTTACAATTTCTGCGTAAAAATTATTTAAAGCGTCTTTAGGCTTTTGATCATTAACATTAATGAAAATGTTCTTAAAGTTTTGTTTTATACCAGCTTCTAATAACATAAGCGTAGCCCACAATGAAGTAGCTTCTAACGGTTCTGCAAAACCAGTCGACAAACCTACAGCAATACAATTCTTCACGCATATCTTGCCGTACATTCCGGCTTCAAAACTAAATGTACGAGCAACATCGATTTCATGTCCTAATAGTTGCTCTACTTCTTTTTTAGCACCATCTGGCGTGATATGATCTGAATCGAAAACATAGCCACTACCATAACGCGACTGCAAAGGTATCTTCCACATCCACCCATACTTCATTGCAATAGCATCTGTACAATTGTTATAATTATCTAAATCTATTTTATGTTGAAATGCGATTGCTTTTTTAGCGGGTAAATGCTTAGCATAGCTAATCCAGTTTGAACGATAATACTCACCAATAATCATTCGTTTAAAACCGGTACAATCAAATAAAAAGCTCGTCTTTACTTGTTGGCCTGACTCAAGAATAATATTATTAATGTTACCGTTATTATCTGATTTAAAGGCTTTAACTTTACCTTCTATACGAATAGCCCCACGCGCTATTGCCACCTCTTTAAGGTATTCAGCTAAGAGTATTGCATCAAAATGAAACGCATATGGCATTATCATGTCATATGTACCAGTCTGTTTGTTGTATGAGAATGGAGTGTTTTTAAGATTCTTATAAAAAAAGCAATTATCTTTTATTGGCTGCTTTTTATTAACACTTTCAAGTATTCTCTTTAAAAGATCTAACTTGTTAGGGTGTGTAAACGAATTTAAATAGTCCTTACCATCATTGTTCCAATTAACAAACCGTGTACCGTATTTAAAGGTTGCGTTTGTTCTTTTATAGAAATCGTAGAAGTCTAAACCTAACACTCTAAACATATGTGTAGGAAAAAAAGGAACTGTACCCTCCCCTGCACCTAATATGCCTACTTCATCACTCTCTATAAGTACAATCTTGTGGTCAGGTGGTCCGGCTTGTAACATAGTTAAAGCAGTAAGCCAACCGGCTGTACCACCACCTATAATTGTAATGTTTTTAGTTACCGGTTCGCTCATTTAAATATTTTAAATGAGCACTAACTTAAATCAACTTAATTTTGTTGATCGTAAAATTGTTTTGTATCAGCACAACCAAACACATAATAACCTGCTTGATAGAAAATAGGTTTGAAGTTAAAACCTGCAGCTTGTACTGAAGATGTAACACGTGCTATTTGTGCAGAATTTTTATTCGTGCTACCTACATATTCCCAACCAAGAGTTTGACATTCGTTACCATTAATAGGGCCACCTAAAAACGAGTTAATCTCGCTCGTTAAGAAAGTTCTATCAGCGTCTGTTGGAGGTGTTGTATAGTTGTTAAGGTTTTTAATATCGGTAATATTAATTGCAACACCTGCTGAAGTCACATCACGAGTGAAACTTACTTTATAGTAAACACCAGGGCTTGTATCGGTAGTTAATGCGTTGTAATAATAATTATTACCGCCTGTAGAAATATAAGCTTCTAAAAGATTGTGTGAGTGTGCGTCCATATTGTTATATATTTATAATACTTTAACTGGTTTAATAAAGAGAGTTACCATTTACCTATAGGGCACTTAGCGGCAGCTACTTTAACTTTAGCCTTCATATAACATCCGCATTTTGCACATCTATAATGTTCTGTATTAAGAAATTCGCATGTATTACATACACCCATTCTTTTGTTTGATTCTTCATCAGATAAGAGAATTGGTTGATGGGGATGTATTACTGCTTGAGTTATGGCTGCACCGGAAGTATAAGCTAAGTTCTTAGCCATCGTAACTATACCAGGCATTAACGGCTGAGATTGTTGATTCTGTTCATTAGTAGTAACCACTCGTCGAACATTTGCGTATTTGTCTGGTGCAGGAGCCGGAGCGGTTACGGGGGCAGGGGGTGGGACCGGTAAAGGTATAGGTGTTATGTCCATATTTTATATAGAATTACCCTGAACTTTTAAAAAAACAATATTAGTTTGTTGGGTATGGTAAACCACCATCAACAGCTGCACTAACTTGGTTAGTGATAACATAACTTGCCCAAGGCACGACTGGGATATTATAAATAAATCCTGGTATTTCATCACCACCAGCAGAAGCATAACCTGTTGTAGTAGTGAGATGTGGTACGTCGCTATCAGTGCTTGCAATTACTTGCCCATAATACGCTCCAGATAAACCACCTGTAACATTAAGTGTCATAGGTGTACGGTCACCGCAATTACGGTAAGTTACACGTAGTACGCCGTTACCCGCACCAGCTGTACCACCATAATATAAATCATATCTTGAGCATGCCATATAAGATATTTACTAATCCTATATTGAGTTTACTTGCGTTTGCTTGCTTTTGGTGCAACTTCTTGAATCTCTTCAGTAGATGGAACTGTGTAATTAGGTTTAGGTGAAGGTGTTGGATTGTTGTTAACAATCTTGTAAACCACTGAGTCTCTACCATCTTGAGAAGATAATTCAGCTAATGGGTAATAACGTCTTACTGTGGATGCAATTTTGTCAAATATTGATTGGCTCTTACCCCAAGCATCTAAACCTTGCTTTGAATTGTTTCTGGTTAATGTGTCATATCGAATCCAAAGATACATGTATTTGTCTTTGTGATCTTTAAACGCAACTTTGCACTTTTTATTAATTAATATGTTTACTAATTCCGGATGTGGAGTCATGTAGTGATTTACTAATAACAATGTGTAACTCAACTACTAATTATATCCTCTAACACATCTTTAATATAGCTACGTGTAAAGCCTTCTTCTTTGTTACCTAAAAACGCAGGCACGTTAATGTACTTGACAGTACCAAATCTTTTAATGAATGCTATCTTTTCAAAATTATCTCTAACCATTAAATCATCAATAAGAACGTTCTTACCTGTAGTTATTTTAATATCAGGTGTTTTGTATTTCCAATTCTTAACATACTCTCTATCAAATATCTTATCTTCAGTAAACCCAAAGTTAAAGGCTTTGTTCATTGCTTGTGCATAATCTTTATGTGCTCTTGTAAGCATATAAACGTGCCCTATTTCTCTTAAACGAAACAATAGAAAGTTTGCACCAGGCCTTAATACAGTAACATAGTGTTCTTTTTTACCTAATGTTATGGTAACAGGTTTATCGCAAAGATCATTAACCTTTTCTACATCCCCTGCAATGGTTTTGAACCCGAGGGTATGTATTAAAGTTTCATCCAGATCAACAAAAACCGATGTTATGTTACTTTCCATTTATTTACTTATATTATAATATTATATAAAAATGTCAACTCGCCTTAGAAGAGGGCCTGTTAAACTTTATACAAAAGGTGATATTATAACTATTAGATATCTCTAAACTTTAAGCGAGCATTGACAAATATCGTAGTATTTGCAACCGTGACACTCGTCATCTAAATATATATTGGGGCAAAGACAAGCTTCTTTAGTTGTTTCCGCTAAATCTGTTACAGCAGGATCACTCCTAAAATAGTCTGTTTTACCAGTCCAAGGATAAGTTCTTACTCTCTCTTCTTTACCTTCTTCATTAATAATTACTGTAGATGTTTCTGCATGAGAAGCTAATCGCTTACGCCTCTCTTTTTTAGGTGCGTTTGGATGTGGTTTTAACTTAACGTTTATTTTTGGTAATTTATTGTTCTTACACTTAGAAGCCATGTCCTTAATCTGCTCTGCAGTATAACCAGCTGCCAAATACTTTTTAGTCTCTCTGGTTATGTACTCTTTTACAAAACGTTCAATACTACCACCATAATTGTCTTGAACGTTTTTTATAAAATACTCAACAGGTGCAAATGTCTTAGCACCTGAGATTGCATCTATAGGGTAAACGTACTTACCGCATTTAGATACGGTAATAAGATTAGTATCAATGTTCATGCCTATAGTATGTGACTTTATTTACAAACTGCAAGCTTATTCTGACTTAGAACCGCCTTGATTAAAACGACGTTCCATACTATATTCAGTAAGTTGTGAAAAGTAATGTACAGTAGAAAGATCTGGTGCTAAACTGTTACCCTTACGAGGCAACTTCTTTTGATGTAAACCGTGCTTGTTCTTAATTGCTTCTGCTGCACGTTTAACTTTCCTACGGTAGATAGGAGAATTAAATAGTTTAAGTACCTCTGGGTGTAGTTTGCTTGTTTTTGCAGTTGACATATGTATTAAAGTTTATGTGTTAAGTAATAAGCAAACATTTTAACATGTTTTTCTTTATATTCAAGTAAAGATTGGTATACCATGCCTTTATTCTCGATAAAGTCCTCGTCAAAGCCTTCTGCAACTAATCGTTTAAGCTCTCCTACATTAACTATACTGGCTTGAGCGCTTTTGTTTCTGAAGTCAGGAAACACTATTACCATACCTATACTGGTAGTGATTATTGCTTCATGAGCAGACTCAGTTTGTGTTTTATCTGCAGCTTCATAGAAATTAATATCTATATCAGCATCAGCATCATACTCCTTTATGCCAACTATAATATCTGCAGCATAATCCTTTACTGCATCTTCTACTGCTTGATTGGGTACTAATTTCATATGCTTTTATTATAAAGCAAAGAAATAATTAATCAAGCGTATGTATTTGCTGGAACAGAGTTATTAGGCGATACCTCGTGAGCTAATTCACCTTCTGGGGTGTACACTTTCATTACATGTACATTATCTTGATTGCTCTTTTTATTGCAAAATTGTAATGCAGCTTCAAGAGAATCGAATACGTGTTCGGTGGTTTCTAAAACACCGTTAATCCATTTATGTTTTTTTACTTTATGTGCGCTCACTAAAATATTTACACCAAACAGCTGCAGTTTTATTAGTGTATTTAGTTAAAGATTTCTGACCTTGTTTTACGTTTGCTTTTGGGTGCTTATAAGTGTAAAGTAGTTTATCTGCAATATCTTCGCTGTTTGTTGGATCAGCCCGGAATTCAGGTTGATAGAACCAATCGCTTGTTAACCACGGAATTTCTTTACTACCAACTAAAGGTATACCTTGAGAAATGAAATCAGCTCCTACTATATTGAATGTTTCTGAAAAGCTTACTTGCAAGCCGATGTCCATTACACTACATAAATTAATGAATTCTGATCTGGGAGTCCAATTGTGATTAACTAATTGATGACCTCTTTCATGTAGATGCTGAAATAACCCTTGTAGGTTGTGCATAGCAGCATCGCTTTTCATTTCTATACGTCCAGCATTTATATGAAAACGTAGTTTCTTTTTAATTTTATCTGCAAATTTAATAGCTGCAAATGCTTGTAACACATGGTTCTTTAATAAACGTATAGCCCCAAAACATCCAACATCTACTGTATCTTTACTGTAATCAATACCTAATGGTGCTCTATAATGCTGCGGATAATAATTGGGTAGATAAATTACTTTATTTTCTGTTGTTTCTTTTGACCAATTATTCTTTACTCGCAAAAACGTTCTTACTTCATCAAGCATACGAGGTGCATTGCATGCAACAATTACGTTCTTAAACGCAGAGTACTCTCCTACCCAGTTCATAGCCATACCCTCTCCTGCCATAAACGGCATTTCAGAATGTAAACGTATTATCCATTTCACATTAGGGTGTAGTTTTTGTAATACAACAAACTTTGTAGGTACTACCCACAAAGCTTCAACAATGACGTGTGTAGGTTTATACTTTGTAACTTCTCTATCAATATCATTATTATCAGTTACTACTACCATATTAGATGGTACTTTGTAAACATTGAGCATATCATTAACAAAGCTCGCTGAATTAAAAAGCCCAGTACTCAATCCTATATTAGAATGCAGTACTGCATTATAATCTTCACGTCGTTTAAGTATGAAAAGTATCTTGGGCATGTGTAGTGGATGTATTAACAATTTTATACTTACCACGTGGTTGAAATATAAAAGAGTAACTCAGTGATAATTTAACAAAACTTAATACTTCTAACCTGAATTTCCCATTAAATGTTGGCAATAAATAAGTTATATATAAAAATACTGTTGATTTAGAGGGAAAATAATATATAAATATTAATATAGCCTATGAAAAACAAATTAGTACTAACATTATTAACAATTGCTTTGGCAACATCTGTTGTTAAAGCCCAAGAAGCCGCAGCTGGTGCTGCTGTCGGTGCCGTAGCCGGTGCTGCTATCGGTGCTAATAATCACAACCCAGTCGCTGGTGCAGTAACCGGTGCATTGGTTGGTGGTCTTATTGGCAATGCTATTGAAGCAAACAAACAACCTCAACCTCAGGTAATAGTGGTTCAAACACCACCTTCTCCTCCAGCCCCTGTTGTAGTGCAGGCTCCAACAACGCCTCCACCACCAGTAGTTATGGCTCCAGTAGTGGTTCAGTCGCCTGTAAATTATGTTTGGGGTCCGCTTAACCGTCACGGTTATCCAGAATACGTTTACGTACAGCAATGGGACGGACGCGAATGGGTAACAACATACTATGCATATAATCAGTTCTTAGTATGGTACGGACGTTTCTACGGACGTCCATTCCGTGAAGGTGAGTTCCGTGTTCACTGGCGTCGTTAATCTTTAACGAATAAAAACCCCGCTTAAAAGCGGGGTTTTTTTTGAACTTTTATTGTTGACCGCCTGGTGTCAAATCTGTACCCATCGGCATAGATTTACCTTTCGGTACTTGTAAACTATTAAGCTCTTGATTAGCTTTATAAATACGAGTTAGTGCTTTTGTTAAATCAAAAAATGAATTATACTCGTGCTTTACTACACCGCGTGAATCATTTGTCATTCGTACAAAAGCGTTATCACTGTATTTAATTACGTCTTCTATTTCACCTGCAGCAACTATACGTGTTAACTGTACAGGGCTATCTTTTACCTTTTTAAAGTCATATAACGCTGTTAGTACCTTAAGTTCACCGTTGTCAAAAGGTACTTGGCGTACAGTTCTTTCTGGTGTATAAGTACCACCATATACACTGTTATACTTTTCAGCTAAGACTTTATAAGTGTTGCGCATCTACCATATATTTATTACCAACACAGGCAATAAATGCTAATATCCGAGTATTAGACTCCAAGTTGCGCACGTACTTTAGTAGCAGAAATATTCTGTGTAGCTTCGTCTAAGTTGATTTGTTCAATCTTATAACCTACATCTCTACCATAGAATATGTTAGTAATATTAGGAACACGAATAATAGTATACTGACCTTCATATTCTGTCATACCCTTACGTATATTTGCTTCTACTTCTTCAAATGAGAATGGGTTCTTTTCATCTGTACCTTGTGTATCTCTAATAGCTATACAGACCTGACCTACACGCTTGATACCCTCAATAATAAGCTTCTTATGTCCATCATGAAATGGTTGATAACGACCTAACATATAAGCTGTAGGAGCCTTTGAATTAAATGTAGGAACAAGCATCTTTTTGATCTTATTAGCCCAGAATAAAGGAGCGCCTTCATCAGTAACTACAACATCAGGATCATCTGGTGGGGTGAATAGCTTTGTTGTATCTGCAAAATTTCTTACTGGTGTTCTATTAACCCAAACAACAAATGCATCACCGAATGCTTCTCTTGTTTCTTTAGTAGGGCAAACAAAGTCTGCAATTGCATATGTACCATTACGAGTAGCAATATCACACAATACACCCATTCTACGGGCCTGTTCAATACGGTCTTCTGGTTTAAAACCTAAATCCTTATTAATTTCTTTACGGATCTCATCTGCATTGTACCAGACTGCTCCTAACATTTTAGACAACTCTGTGGCGAGTGTAGTTTTACCAGAACCGGGGAGTCCCATTATGAGTATTTTCTTCATATGACAATAATTTACTGTCACACTCTTAGGTTTCTACTGTTTTTTACTTTTTAGCTTTACCTCTACGCATATTAGCTTGCCAATGAGCTAACTGTTTTTTACGAGGGCTTGCCGTTTTAGAATGTACTATTTTATCTAAAGATGCTAAAGAGGTATGTTTTTTAATACCATAACGTTTACTATCGCCTGGTTTACCTGGACCTTTATGATCGATAAAGTTTTCTTGTGTTAAAGGGTCACCCATCGAGGTTGTACCAAAAGGTAAATCAGATGCAGGATTGGACTCATCTTCATCTATCTCATCATCTGGTGGCATTGTACCATTTAAAATCGCCTTTAAGTCTTTCATTGCACCATTGCCACCCTTCCAGGAACTTGGGCCAGTAATTAAATACTGTTTTTGTGCTTCCGGGGTAGCATTTACAGCTGCATCAAAATCTGTTGGCTCTACACCAGCATCTCTAAGTGATTGAGCCATTGCTTTAATTAAATCACCGTCTAATGGTTTGCTCCAATTATGATTAACTTCTAAATCTTCTAAGTCACCTAAAATATCGTGAATGATTTGTCTCTTATCTGTGTTTTCATCCATTGGGCCAGTTGACTGTGTTTCATCTTGTCCATCAGCATACTCAGCTTCCTCTACACCAGTTTGATCCCCGTTCATATCGGGCATGTTTGGAGCATATGGCATGTTTGTCATACTTTCGTAATAATCTTTAAAGTTTTTAAAGTTTTTTCTGTTATACTTTTTCTTATCTTTAAAAGAGGTTGTTGGTGGTGGCATTGATTTACGAATACCAGACATAACGTCTTTTTGTGTAATCTTTTGAGGTGTTTTAGATTCCTCATGTCCAGTATTAATATGCAATGCGGCAAGATACTTTTTAACAGGTCCAGTAGTACATCCTACCTTTTTACCTGTATCTTTTCTATAAACGCATTTACCTCTTGCTGTATATGGCATAAAATTATTTAGTTATATATGTCAGGGTTCTGTTTACCGTATATACGTAACATAACACCTGCTAATGAATTTGCTTCGTTTTCGTGCTTAGAACCGGTTTCACCATTTAATGGTTTACCACCAGCATCTTCTCTTTGTTTAGCATGAACTAATTCGTGAGCAAGAGTACGAATAACATCTGCTGTGTTTCTGTTACCGATGTATACCCAAATTTTATGTAACTCTGGCATGTACCCACCCATAGCTCTTATTTCTAAAACATATTTCTTATCTTTATTAAGAAGTATTTCAGGCACGTCTTTAAGGTTAAGCTTTTTTACAGCGAACTCTACAAAGTCGTTTATAGTGTCAGTAAAGCTACTGTCATCGGTGTTCTCTACCTTTACGCAACTATTAACACGCTTACCACCTTTCATTTTAGTACCAACTTTACGGTACCCTTTCCAGCAATGGATTTCTGAAAGCGTATTAAAATGTTCGTTAAACCTTTTCACTTGAATATACTTATAATACTGAAAGCGGTTTAGTAAATAAAAAGTGTACCCAGGAATTACACCCCTAAAAAACACCCCTAAACATTCCTGGGTACACTAAACTGTCTTAATCGATTATACCTTATAGCACAGTCTTAATAAATCAAGCCTTGCAAATACATAATCAATTACTGTGTTAAAAAGTAAGTATAGCAAATGTATTTCTTAGCAATCTTTTTGCTGATATCCGCTTTGGCAATAGCTGGATGCGCAGCATATTTTAGTATAGTTGGATTATCATTACTTTTTGTTGGTGCTGGGCTTTCTATTGTTCTTATGGGCGCTGCATTAGAAGTAGGTAAAGTTATAGTTGTAAGCTTTTTACATCATTTTTGGAACAAGATTAGTTTAGCTTTAAAAATATACCTTATGATTGCCACTGTTACCTTAATGGGTATAACTTCTGTAGGCATATATGGGTACTTGAGTAATGGTTATAATGCAACCAAAATTAAAGTACAGGGTTTTGAACAACAAATAGAAAACAATTTAAAACGAATAGAAGAGTTAAAAGCAGAAGATACTAAACTTAATAATGATAAAGCTAATCAAAGCGATATAGAAGATGCTCAAAACAATAAAGCAAACTATATTAAACAACAGTTACAAGATATTGCTGATAAAGAATCTAAATTAAAAGAACTACGAGCAACTAATACAGAGGATAAAAAATCTTCTGATGACATGTTAGCTGCAAAAGCAGCTCTTGATACTGAAAAGGCTGCTTCAGATAGTGATATCAATAAAGAGCTTGCTCAGATAACTCTATACAACAATCGTCTACAAATATTAGACAAAGAGGTGCAAACTTGGTTAGATAGAAACGACGATGGCGGGTTCTTTAAAAAGAGTAGTCTTGATAAAGCGCGTACTGTTAAGGAGCAACAAGCTACAGAAAGAGCACAAATTGATGTACAGATTAAAGACTGTCAGAACAGAATTGCTACATTGCGTGGAGAGTACAATCAGCGTGTACAAGAGTACAACAAGCGCTTGGCAGATATAGAAGATCGTCTGTCTAAGCAAACTTCATTTAAGGATCAAGCTATTGTAGCGTTAGAAAAAGATATTGCTACAACCAGATCTGGTATAGAAGTGTACAGAAAGAATGCGGATAAAGAAGTTAATGAGTTACTTGCAAAAAAAATACAACTACTAAAAAGCAATAAGAGTACAGTGATAGTAAATGAAGACATCATACAAAAGCTATTGATAGACAATGATAAACTCAAAGAACAAATTACTCATACAGATGTCGGAACATTTAAGTTTGTAGCAAATAGTCTTGGTTTAAACATAGACAAAACAGTAAGCTACTTTATCTGGATGATTATGTTGGTATTTGATCCATTAGCAGTATGTTTAATTCTTTGTTTTAATTATATGGTAGATGAGATAAAGGAAAGTAAAAACACAAAGAAACCTATAATACCTCCAACACCTACACCTACCCCGGAACCAACTGTAACACCAACTCCAGAACCTACTTTAACCCCTACACCAACAGTCACTCCGGAGCCAACGTTGACTCCAACTCCAACTCTTATGAAATCAAGTGAAATTATATTCAATCGTGTTTCTGATAAAAGAAATCGTGGCCCTCTTGACGGAGAAGCTAAAAGGTTTGAAAGTATTTTCGAAAAACAGAGACGCGAAAAAGAAGAGAGACAAAGCAAGAAAAAACCATCAACAACAATAGAAGATGTTTATAAGTCTGAGTAGCTTAGCCTCTATAACCTAACTTCTGAATACCGGACCTATGTCCAGGTCTTGCCATATATTGTTTAGCCTGTTTAAAACTATCTCCTGACATTACCTGACAGGTACCAGCTGTCTTGTGATCCCACACCATTACACCAAATCTATTTGCTGTTTTTTCTCTTGGTACGTAATTTGGATCGGGAAGTATGCCCAGTGCGATTAGTTTTTTTACTTGTTCCTGCGTATTCATTGAGTTTACTGAATGTTTGTTTTTGTTTCTCAATACGATTATATAACCTTATCGCGTAGTGCAAGCTCTTATTCTCAAAATTATTAGCATCTATTTCCAGTGGGTGTTTTCGGTACAATCTATTGTACTCTTTGTGAGGCATTGGAATATGTAATATCTTATCCTGTATAAAATGTCTAAACTCATGTAACATTACTCTATGAAACGTTACCACGTGTTTCATTTTTGTTATATTGATATAACCTACTTTGGAATCATAAGTGTACCAATTCCACTCCCCTTCACATAGTTTAACTCTTATAATGTGGTTTCTTTTCTTTTTTACTTTGTAAACAGTGTCAAGTATAGCTGAATATACAAGAGAAAGCGTATCCCAGTTAACCTTAGGATACGCTTTACGAACTTGTTTATTTGGTTTGAGTATGACCACAAAAAAATAAATGCCTTTATGATAAACTCTACAGCCCTGTATTTTACTATAGGTACACCGCGAAGGTATACGTTAATGCCCAGGAGCATTAACAACGCGCAGGGTTCAGGCTCATTTGAAGAAGAGTCTTTGTTAATGTAAGCGATTAAACTTACAAAGTGTTTAAAGAACGAAAATGATTATAGTGCCTGATCAATTAAGATCAACTGATCAATTAAGATCAAGCACTATTTTTAGTATTACTGTTGCTGAGTTGTATCAGTATCAGTAGCTGCTGGTGTTGCAGGAGCTGCTGATGTAGTGGATTTATTACACCTACAGAAGAACTTCTTGTAAGCTAAATATCCAGCTGCTAAAACTAAGAGAACGATTAATGTTGTTTTCATACATTATTATTTACTCGTTGAACAGGCCAAACATATTCAATATTATCTGGTACATCAGGCCATTT
>Ga0208738_1000288_pt1 | contig 14576 bp, 7 predicted proteins | sample CryBogCBE21Jul09_FD_184561 | JGI IMG/M metagenome (GOLD analysis project Ga0208738, IMG submission 184561) | Freshwater microbial communities from Crystal Bog, Wisconsin, USA - CBE21Jul09 (SPAdes) | ecosystem: Environmental > Aquatic > Freshwater > Lake | place: Crystal Bog, Wisconsin, USA... | reverse complement strand
CGGGCGGCTACACCCGGGCGGCTATACCCGGGCGGCTATACCCGGGCGGCTATACCCGGGCGGCTATACTCGGTCGGCTATACCCGGGCGGCTATACCCGGGCGGCTATACCCGGGCGGCTATACCCGGGCGGCTATACCCGGGCGGCTATACCCGGGCGGCTATACCCGGGAGGCTATACCCGGGCGGCTATACCCGGGCGGCTGTACCCGGGCGGCTATACCCGGGCGTCTATACTCGGGCGGCTGTACCCCGGCGGCTATACCCGGGCGGCTATACCCGGGCGGCTATACCCGGGCGGCTATACTTGGTAGGCTATATCCGGGCGGCTATACTCGGGCGGCTATACTTGGGCGGCTATACCCGGGCGGCTATACCCGAGCGGCTATACCCAGGCGGCTATACCCGTTATAACCTACTGGTTATAGCTCACCGGCTATAGCGCACCGGCTATAGCCCACCGGGTATAGCCCACCGGGTATAGCTCACCGGGTATAGCTCACCGGCCATAGCCCACCGGTTATAGCTCACCGGGTATAGCCAACCGGTTATAGCAAACTGCTATAGCCCACCGGCTATAGCTTACCGGGTATAGCCCACCGGCTATGGCTCACCGGGTATAGCCCACCGGCTATAGTGCTATAAGCGGAGTGGCTATACTAATACTAGTTGTCAAAGCCGGTAGTTCTTACTTACTTATAACTAAGATGACAGCTTTCAAAAAAAAAATCTTGTAGTGGCTCCGGTAGTCGTAGCTATCCATTCTGTTATAGTTGCTTTTATACTTCCTATCACGGTTATATGGTCAGCGTAGGACTAGTAGTAAAACTGCCTACAGCGAAACTCCTCTTATTACTAGCCGTCCTCCAAAGAAATACTAGGAAGACTAAATATCTAGCGGTACTATTTACACTCCACTGTTTTTAAGTGAACCTAGTTTAGGTGACCAGTGACTCCTGATGGAGCTTCCATAAACGATTTGTCAAGCTAGCGTTTCAATCAACATGCGACTAACCGAGGTGGAACAAAAACAATTTGATAAACAAAAATTAAAATTATTAAGTCAGGAAGGAAGGAAGGAAGGAAGGAAGGAAGGAAGGAAGGAAGGAAGAAAGGAAGAAAGGAAGAAAGGAAGAAAGGGAGAAAGGAAGAAAGGAAGAAAGGAAGGCAAGAAGACAGGGAGATAGGAAGGCAGCAGGTATTATTAAATCAAGTAGGTAAACTATGCTAAGTGTTTAACATATTGAAGAATTTACATTTCGAGATCTAAATCGAAACGTAACTAATTATTCTGTATATCTATCGCCTGTCAACCTAACGCTTTATTATATACGCAGCACGATGCATGGTAGTATTTAAAAACAGTACCATCCCCTACTATTAAACAGAAATAAGATTCATTACTTATCCCTTAACGATTTATACTGGAAATAACTGCAGCAAAAACTAAATTGATTCGTTCAAATGGATATAACTGCAAGCCGTGCGTTTAAATGGACGGGAAGATCAAGAAGGATGAAATAATGCATTAATAAATCTATGCAAGAAGCTGCATAATTTATATTTAGGCCCTAGAACAAGGTGCATTACCAATCCCTTGGTGACTAGTCTACTGGAAATAGCTGCAGATCTATTGCTTTAATTCAAGGATTAATATATGCATCGACAAATTTATGCAAGGAGCTGCATCGATATGTCGACACCAAGATTAATCTTTGAATTGAATTGAATAGATGATTAGTCAAGAAATAATATAGGGAGTATAACTTTAATCCCCCCTCGTATTTTATTATATCAAAAGTATCTTAAACGGTCAAAAATAAGGTTCACTGTGAACCTTATTTTACACGCCCCCCTCTCATTTCATTGGTGACTAGTCTACTGGAAATAGCTGCAGATCTATTGCTTTAATTCAAGGATTAATATATGCATCGACAAATTTATGCAAGGAGCTGCATCGATATGTCGACACCAAGATTAATCTTTGAATTGAATTGAATAGATGATTAGTCAAGAAATAATATAGGGAGTATAACTTTAATCCCCCCTCGTATTTTATTATATCAAAAGTATCTTAAACGGTCAAAAATAAGGTTCACTGTGAACCTTATTTTACACGCCCCCCTCTCATTTCAGAAAAATAAGCGCAATGATAAGTGGAGAGGAAGATGTCGGTAAAGGTGATATAAATAGGATGATAATTCTTGAAAATGGTGATATGATGGTAGTACCAGAACAAATTTTCAATGTTTGCCAGTCTATAACAAAATTGAATCAACAGAAACATAGTTCGATGAGTACTCTGAAAAATTTGATGGTTGAGGAATTAATAAGAAAGGGTTGTGAGACTATGGATCAATTCAACTCGATGGTGCAACCGTATCTGCTTATTTATGTCAGATACGTCGCTGTCGGAGAACTTTTGGCACTTCCGGACATACAAGAAGAAATACTCAGTGAAGGTGGCCCAGATTTGTTCGAGATGTATAAACTGACATATTCAAGGGACGATGGAGCAGAGACATTAACTGAAGTAGCATTAATAGGTAACGTGGCGCAGAAGGACGATCGACATATGCAAAAAAAAAGTAGGAACAGCGCAAAAACGAATGAAGCTCAAGGTAACAAACTTATGCGATATTCTATTAGATCACGATTCTTCTCTAATTAAGTAACAACTTTTCCGTAGCGCTACGATTTTTGAATAAACGAAAGATAGCATTTAATAGGGCGTTGAAATTGACATTTACACGCGTTTTGGAGAAGAGAAGCAAGTCCTATTTACTATTTTAGAAGACTTTCGTAATAATTGTTTTATAGATCCTAATTTAGTATCTAAAATACAAGTGCTTGACAGCAGCGCTAACAACAGCGTAGAAGCTGATGTTGATAAAAACGGTAGGAAACAAAAGCTTTATTTAATCTATTCTTATTGTGTAAATTTATTCTTAGATTCCGAAGGAGATAAAAACGATAATCAAGTTTCTCAAAATATTCAAATTCATCAATCTAATACATTCATAAATCAAATATTTCAAGTTGGTGTTAATTTTTTTAGCTCAGTTAGCCGTAGTGGCTCGTCACCAGTTCCAAAGGATGATGAGGAACATTCAGATAGACTGAAAAGTGATAGCTTTAAGCAAGCAGCTGACGACATTGACAACGATGAGGAAGCTAGAAGTTTAGATTCTGAATCTGATTATTTTGAAGTTCCTGGTGGTGACGATGGTGAAGGTGCTGACAATAGGCCTGATTCGGGTGAAGAACAGGAGAATGAAGAGGAGAACAGTAAAGGTACTTGCAAAAAGCTTGATTCGGATGAGGAAGAACCAGCTGAAGTTGGAGATGAACAGGATAATGAAGAGGAGAATAGTGAAGGTTTTGGCAAAAAGCCTGATTCGGATGAGGAAGAACCAGCTGAAGATGAAGATGAGCCTGATTCGGGCGAAGAACCGGCTGACGATGAAGAAGAGAGGCAAGAAGATCAGTGGTACGGTAAAATGCACATTGATGATGTTAGAAGCTCCTCCGGTTTCGACAGTGTGGTCCATCAATTTGTTGTAAACGACGAATACTTCCTTTACGTCGCCCGATCTGGGATATTCGATGAAGAAGAGTTTAGTAATGACAAGGACAACAAAGGAGTATTTACAGCCGAGGATATTCCATCCGGTGCCTATATTGGAATGGTTGAGGGGGACAAGATAAGAAGTTTCGAAGACTTCACAAAACTGTCTTCTGATGACATTTACTTCTTGATTTTTAATGAGAAGCTAGGCTACGCTGTACTTGAATATAATTCAGTGAAATGTCCGCGTTATCGTTTCTCAAAAATGGCCTACGCGAAGAGAGGATCTACAATTGAGACAAATGTGGAAATTCGATACGACAGCGTTGGCATGTTAGAGTATCGGGCTACTACTGACATACCTCTGTATCATGAACTTGTGGTTGCTTTCAATCGAGCGGAGAACACAAGTAAATTGATATCGTATTTTAATGGATTGGCTCAAAAGAATGACGAAACAGCTGTAGTTGCGGCCCCTATTTCGTCTCCCGCTCCCAAAGGAAAATACGATGGTAGGAAAATAGTTGGACAAATATTCCCGGTGAAGTCCGTAAGCAAGGAGGTAATAGCTAATCAAAAATTGTGCTTTTTAAAAAGCGTGGCTGCATACGGCATGTCTCTTTTGAAGTCAGAACTGTACAAGTCTATGATCAAAAATGTTGAAACATGGCCCAAAAACTCTTGCTTCGCTTTATTTAATGTCGTGCATCAGTTATCCGATATTTTTGATGTGGACACACTGGGTAACAAAGTAGGCGGCTTGAATGTTCTTGAATTTCGTAAAATCACCAAGAAAATGGAATCTATAAAGAAAACCCTGTTTATACCGGTTGTTGACAAAGTTTTATCTAGCAAAAAATATATTTCTTTTTGTACGCGTCTTGCGAAAAGAAATTCTTTGACTGCCGAGGAGGAAACTAATCTAGAATTCAGAACTATTGAAAAAATGACCAGACAAACTTGGAGTGATATGGATTCAATTCGATGGCACAACATGCCATCGATAGGAGGGGGTTTCGTGCTTTACGTATCTTGCATCACGACAGCACGGATAATTTACTTTATCCGAAAATACTTTAACAGTGAAATCGAAAATTTTAGGTATTATGCTGACATCGGTGTTGGGTGTCCTTACCTCGCCGCTAGCTTACAATTTGTATTTTCACACGTTGCAGTCGCCGGTATTGATTTTCCGGATGTTATTGGCGTCATCAAAAATAAAATTCTGAATACTGGGGGGAAAAGGTGTGCCATGTTGAGAAGCATTAGTTTTGTTGCAGCAGACGTTCTTCTGTGCGATGAATTCTTGGTTCAAGATTTAAAAAAATGTCAGGTTATTACCAATCTAGTTGGTATTACAAAAGTTGATGAACACATTATCAAGCACATACTACCAAGATCGTCTTGCAGAGTGATAATGTTTCGTAGCGTCAAAGAATTTCCTAAAGTGCATGAAGAATGGTTGCGATCAATGGGATTTGATTTAGAAATGATAAATGGGTCGTTGGATCGCAGAAAGGAGGAGAAGTTCTACATACGCGTCTACTACAGAAAAGCGGAATTCGACACACCTGTGCCTGATATTAACCCTAGGTTGTTAACTGATAAAAATGGTATCGTCACTACAGGTATTCTAGGAAAAGGGCGCGAATATAAGACACTAAAATTTCAGGAGTCAGAAAAAGACTTCTCGACCAGGGTGAACTTGTTTTCCTCCAGAGTCCCTCAAGTAAAAGTGTTGACGCTGGATCACTTGAAATCAGGACTACTACCGCTTCTTAAAACAAACCGAACTGCTTTATCGTTTGTTAGAAAGTTGCTGAAGACAAATTTTCCAGAAAGTACGTTGCAAAAACGGAGGGAAAAAAAATCTGACGACAGTAATAGTGGGCAGAGTGATGATGAAAGTGAACGAGAGCAATCGATTAATTCGCCATCTGAAAGAAATGACAGTTCATCATCATCATCGAATGAATCTGATGCGAATACAAATCAAGGGACCATCGGTGATGTAGCTAGAGAAGGAACTTATACATCAGATGCTTGTAGTGATGATGATATCATAGGGAACTCTGATGCATTATCAAAACCACTGTCATGGACGGGTTCTGCAAGTGAACATGTGACTGCCTCCTCTTCTTTGGTTGCTTGTCGCGAAGAATCGAAGTCTGAAGAGGGAAACCCTCCCGATGTCGAAGTCATCGCTGATGCAACGGAAATAGGGGGCGAGGAGCCGTTATCATCTGCGACGATTCTAAATGCGATAACCGACGAAGTGTCGACATATGCATATAAGACCCCTCCGAGTAGTCCCAACGCAACACATTTCCGTTCAATACCTCTCAAGTACATTGAACAAATTGTGGCGAAAACAAAAAAAATACGACTACAGCTAAACGGAGATAGATTTGCAAGTCCTGATAACGAAATCATAGTGCGAAGTGCTGATGAGCTAGTGGAACATTTAACTAAAGGGGACATAACATTTTCTGTTGGAGTTAAAATTGACCCTTCTAAACTTAAGGTTAATGTTTGCAAGCCTGACGGAACCTGTGCCTACCAGTTGGCTTATGTATTGCAGATCCTAGTAAAGTTAGGAGTTAGGGATTGGCCGGACGAATGGTGGTGCGAAAAAGCGGGAGAATATGAAAGATTGTGCAAGTTCTACAAGCAATTTACCGTCCAAAAAGACGATTCTGTGCTACCACCTGATCTCGTTGAAAAACTTCAACGAGTTTACAAATGGGCTACAAATAATAGAACGAAGAATCGTATTTTACCAGTTAAAGATTGGGGATTACAGGAAGACTTAGTTCAACTTTTAGATCCCAATTTGAAAACAAGTATATGGTATAACTCTAAAGATTCCCCGGAATGGATCTATCTGAGCTGGACAAGTTGGTTGCAAAATTCCGTTCAAGCACAATGCACTGTGACCACGGAGAACTGCAAGAAGATTCTTCAAACCAGAGTAGTTGGGATTGTCCAAGATTGGAACGGTATCGTTGGGAATGATAGTACACGACATTTTTTTCCAAGTTTGCTCCCAGAATTCTTGGATGCAGATGTGGATGAGGCAATATCTTTGTTGTTAGCCAAGCTTGCAGACCTTTATGATACGGATTTCAATGCGCCCATGCCATCCCCTCACGATGAAGATATTGTAGCTTCAAGGCGAACAGTAAGGAAGAGGCGAGCATCAACTAGCGATAAAGATGTTACTCCAACTTCAGTGAACCAGAGTAGAAGATCGAAGCCCAATACCCCTAGCGCAATTCTGAAGCGAAAAGAAAAAATGAAATTGGATAGTGATGAGAAAAGACGAAAGACTACTAGCTCCTCTGTACTAGATGTGGATGGAGCTTTAACTCCCGCAGACGACACCAAAATTTCTTTTCACAAAGCTTTTATCATTCAAAAAGATATTGAAAGACTAAGGCCAGAAGGATGGTTTAATGATTCAATCATAGAATTTCGGCTGAACTGCTTATACTTTGGGGGTATTGAAAACCACCATTTGTTCAATGCACTATCAAGTGAAATGGTGTATATCTTTTCTACTCAATTCTACCATCATTACCGGGGAAAGTCTCTAAAATCTATGGTGTACTCAAATGTTCAACGATGGACCGAAAATGTGGACATTTTTGAGAAAAGGTTATTGTTCATTCCTATTGGGTACGCGAATCATTGGAGTCTGGTGGCTATCTGTAATGCGGGATTGGTTCGCGGAGAAATAGTTAGTTTACTGACCGGCGATCGAGCATTTACTGATGAATCAAACGATCGAGAGAAGAACAGTTTGATTGATTGTTTGCCTGCTTGTATATTGCACATTGATTCTTTGAACTTACATAAAACAACTCCAATAAGCGATGCCCTAAAAAATTATTTGGATTGTGAATGGCGAACCCGAAAACAGAAAACATTATTACAAGGTCAGGAAGTTTTTAAGGATTTCGCTAACGGCTTAATAACTATTGACTGCCACGGAATGGTAATTTATTTATTTATTTATTTATTTATTTATTTTCACCATCTAAAAATTGTTACCTTAGACTGTTCAACAGGAAAATAGCTATGATTGTGGGGTACATACATGCTTAAACGCTTCTCGTTTATACGACACGTTATTAAGTCGACCGATGAAAATATTGCATGGTAATAATTTGACTTCGACCAAAAGTAACGCAGAGCGTATTTTAAAAGTCGTTTTGCGGGAACCTCAAGACACAAACACCGAGCGAAATAATATTGCTGAAGTTATTTCAAGGTGATTCTAATTTTACTATTTAGCATAACTTCCTTCTTAGTACATCATTTAATATCTTTCAGAATGCTTGGTGAACAAACAAAATGAGGGGAGGGGCGAGTAGGACCGCCAAGAACGCGCCTTATTCCTGTTACATTTCTTGATCGATGGGATTAAATAGTAAATATTTCCATTTCTAGCATTACTTTTAGTTGGTTTTACAAGTACTATGGCATATCTTTATCATTAGCTACTATAGCAACTATCTCACTCATAGCTATAATAACGGCAAATTAACAAACAAAAAGAATTTTATTATAATTGTTACAAGATATGGCCTATATACACGCACCAACATTAAGAATTATCAAAAATCCCATCGTCATTCTCATCTTCCTCCTCTCCTACACCACGACCACTTCGATATGTTGATGGAATGTTTCCAAGACTCCATCTAGCCATAAAGCTTATTTGCTCTGCAGTTGATTGGACAAAAAACTCTTCCTGTACAACATCCTCATCCCAACCAGTTCTGTCAAAGAATATCCGATCAAGAACATGGAATGTGTCATCGTGCTTAGGTTTGTTACTTTTATATGGCGATGACTTAAATGTGGGTACAACCAATACAATACGAATAATCGATTCAACAGGAATAAGATGATATTTGAATTTTGTCTTACTTAACGGGTGAGCTGCCCAGCAAAACTGCTTTCCCAAGCACGGAGTCTTTTTATTTTTAACAATTCCTGATTTTGGGTAAAGTTCCTGCCCCAAGCAAAAAATGTGATTCTCGGGAGTGTGACCAGTAGTTTCTTTCTTTTCAATGAGAATAAATACTAAAAGCTTTAATAATACTGTGGTCGTCATCCTATCATCACCACGTTTACTACGCCGAGATCGTCCATCACTTAAAGAATCCCTATCAGAATCATCGAGAGATAAATCTACGTTAATTCGCACAAGAGCAAAGTCGTACTTTGGCTTATTTTCATTCCCTACATCATAAATATTTCCTCTTGGAGTGGCAAAGAGCTTACCGATACCAAGCGATGTTTTTGAATCACTTTCATACTTAATTGCGCGAACGAATTTAGTTAAATATTTGCTCATCGTTTCTTCATTTCTCCAATCAATATCACTGCCGTGAGATATGGCTGAAGCAAAATCTAGTTCATACAGTATCGCAAGGAATTTTGACACAGTATTAATGGGTTCATAGGTAGTTACACGATCCCAGCTAGTATTCATTTGCAACTCTCGAGTTGAATAATTTAGAATAAAAGGCACTTTTGTATGATGATCAAGCGGAGAAAAATGTATACAATCATCGTGTCTCTCTGGTTTCATGAAGTCTACTATTTTATTTGATTCCAAATGAATTTTAGCTATCCGATGTAGGTGTTTAGAATGATTATTTAAATTGTATTTAAGCAGCATTTCCAAGCAAGTAGTTTTATTTCGTTTACTTGTAGAACTGTACACACCTTTAGTTACTGAACGGTGAATACTCTCCCATGATGAGGTATCGCAATGATTTAAACTTCCATAATATCGTATCGTGTCTTCAAGGTGAAAAATTTTATGAGGATTTCTTTGCTTACAGATCTTTGTATGAGCCATATTAAACGACAAAAGTGAGACATTCAAGTCCCACACGAGCATGTAATGTGTGTACAAATTTTTTACTTTTTTAGAGAACATTGCCAAAGCCTTGTCATCCCATTTAGCTCGCTTCCCATCAAAATAACAATCGAGGACGCTACATATTGCACGCTGAACACGCCCTTGAATATCAACAATCTGATTATCCTTATTCAGGACAAAATTAGCGCCAGGTAGTATCTTTGAGTCATGCCCTATCGCGTAATGCATTTGTATCAGCAAAGATATAAATGAAGTTGATTTATAACCACCAAAACTTCCGGTTGAGTGACTCCTTTCAGCAGTATTGGTTGCAATATATCGCATTATACCTTCCTTAAAGTACGTCCAATGAACATGGGGCATTTCTTCAGTGACGTACCCAAAATTCATAATCCTCCAATCAAACATATTAGCAGCGGCAACGTAGGCCTCATTAATTTTACTAACTGCATATATAATTGATATAATACTTTTCACTAATGACTTCATCAATCCAGCGCAAAAGTTGTGCAAGAGATCAGGAGGAGTGGCCCTAAAAATATTGTTACTCGGATCCCCCATCGGAGCAAAAAAAAAAGGATTTACAAATGGATGAATATTCTGAGCTTTTAAGTATTTGATGTTGTTTTCCTCAGATTTTGTAATTGCTTGACCATTTCCTTGTTCACACAATGATCTTTCGGCTTCACAGCACCGTTTGATTATGTCGTTATTATCCCTTGGGCGATGTATCTCCTCGTTGTAAATTCCGTCTTTGTACGAATACGTGCAATAAGTGCATCCATGAATACAGTTTCCCGTTTCTAAACCAGCTTGTCTATGTTGCTGTGGATCGTCACCAACAAAAAATGCTACACAAGGGTAAAATGTTTTAATTCCTTCCCCTAACACATGCATTTGAATGCCATTTTCCCAGTGGCTTTTCAACCCCTTTACTATTTCCTTCCAGTACTCCCTTTCCACTAACAAATCAAATCTACGGACCTCCAACTCAGCTTTTGATCTGCTGTACATTTTACATAAATGGTCAAAGAGGGCTGCTTTTGTGTTAAGTAAATTAGGCAAGTATCCGATAACACATTTTGAAATATCTTTGGTAATCAAGTCGTCGGAAAAGTTGCCAGTTGTACACATTACTGGGGTAACATTATTATGTATCCTATCATTTAATTGCACTCCATCCGAATAAAAAATAAGTGGCAGTATTTTACCATTCGCATTTTTCCCTCTAACTAGCGCTTCAGAGTTTTTACACCATTTACTGCACATCACATCACCGTAAGAGTTATCACTACAATCAAAATAATCAAAGCGAACCGAATTTTTATATTTAAACATTATTTCAGGGTTTATAAATAGCTCACTAATTAGCTCCATAGGGTCTCTTAAATAGAGCTCTACCTGTTTTCCATTTTCAGTTAAACCATTGAAGGTGTCCATGTTCCAACCAGGTGGCCATTCAATTTGCAACGTGCCATACTTAAATAAACTTAAACACTGCTTTATCTTGTAGGAGACACCAAGCGTACTCTGGGGGACTGTGCTTCCAATTCCATCATTCATACACAATTTGTGATGCAATTTTAAATAGTCTTCTTGACCTTGCCTTGAGAGTTGATTTTCAATCCAAAACAAATAAATTGATATATTATCAATCATCTGCTTATCAAATTTATTTGAATAATCCGATTTTACGATATTTATCATTTCCTCGAAGCTATTTGCGCCTAGACATTTTAACCCATATGTCGCATCATAGAAACACTCTTGATACTGAAGGTACCGATTGACTGTTCTCAATACGCCCATTTCATTAATCTGTGTTCCAGTACCATTTTCAATATCATGTAACTTATCTATAGCATCACTTGCACTCGCGTAGTGTGCATTTGCAACAAAGGTTAATTTAAATACATCTGGTTCATCAAATTCCTCAAAATGATTAACAACGTCAAAATTACTGCGCTCAATCTCATCTTCGCATTCATCAAAAAAAGATCTTGAGACACGAGTGCAATCCTTGTTAAATTGATCTTTATTTCTTGATAAGGCACACTTTTTTCCAGCTTGATGGCGTTCTAAGAATGAAGGAGTATACGTCCTAGTAATCCCTTTTTCTTTGTAACAATAGTCGCACATAACCTCTTGAGAATTCACCAAATGACTAATTTTCTTTTCCATGTAAGTTCTTGATCTTGTTGATGTGCAATTTTTAGGTGCATCTGTAGATATTCCCTCTTTGATTTTAATAATCGTTTTTGCTCTAGTAGTTTTTTTTAAACGATCCGCTTCTTCCAACTCCAAAAGCTCCTTATACTCTTCGGGATGATTATCATAGTATTTTTCCACCCTTGCTTTAATTTCTAGTGCCCTATCTATAAAGTATTGATCATCTTCGCTGACTTCTTCTTCGTAGGCTCTTTTGCTATAATTGGTTGACATAATTTTTTTGGGGGGGAGCGAGTCAAAATAAGGTTCACTGTGAACCTTATTTTGTGTCCATATAAGATACATCAAACACCTTTACAAGATCCAATCTAATTTTTGAATTTAAAGAACAACTAATAACGATAACCATTCAGGACATGAGCTGTAATATGCCGGATTTTTCTGTAAAGGAGGCGAACTTAGATACTTCTGAATCTCCTGTAGCGGGTAAACGCAAATCCTCTTCCGCTAGCGGATCTTCTCGCAGAGGAAAAAAGGGATGCTTGGGAACTGACCCTGCCTCTCATATTGTTCTTGAAAACCACCAACTTGGCGTTGCTGAAGACATAAAGCAAACTATAGAATCTAGCCCCAAGTTTGAAATCGAAACACGAGGGCCAAAGCAAATGTTCTACGTATTCGTTGCGGCTGGAACAGAACCAAAGATGTATTTCCCAAGAGAAGAAATTAAGGCCCTAGTAAAGGCTTGCTACATTTACCTCTCCAAGGATCTGAATTCCGAGATATTAAGTAGCCGAAAGAGCTTATGGGTGATATCATAGCTAACTGATTTATAATTCACTAAATTTTGTTTTGCAAAACAGGATCTAAATCACTGCCTTGTACCTGGGACAACAATTATCTCTGGCCAATTATTCAACATTCTGATCGACAATGATGGATTTGTTGAATATTTGATGAAGCTCAAGAGGAATCTCAGAACGACGCTTCAAAAATTTGTTAAGGATCCGGGTTCTACGTTCAAATTCATGTCGCGCTTTTCTGACTCTATGGAGCAAGAGTTCTTTAAAGTGATATCATCTTTTAGGGAATCTGCAACTTCTTACGAAAACAGATCACCATTGGATGTTGATAATATACCGGATTTAAGAAGCCTGCAAAAGCTTCAAGCTTTTAAAGGTGCAGAATCTTGCAAATATCAGTCGATTGTTGAGGCAGCCGCTCTTAAAATGAAGATGTGGGCAGTCAAGACAGAAAAAAAGAAAGGTAAGGTACAACACCTTCAATTCCTAGGGGAAAAAGTAACCTAGGAATTTAAGGTGTTGTACTACTAATATATTGTGAATGTACATGGAATACAACGCATTAAATTACTAGGTAACTTTTTATTTGCCCTTAATCAGGTGACGGCGACGAGTTTATAGTTGCTACGAATTCCATAAATGAAGCGACGGTCCTAGCAATCTTTGCTTTGATGATGAATTCCGGCAATCGAATTGATTTATCGTCAGTAAATCGGTTGGCGAATCAGTTCGTGTCCATTGTGAGAATGCAACGGAACAGAGCTGCCACCGATGTAAATATGGTAAACTTTTTAAAGACAGAAAGGAAAACCCTCTTTAAAGAATGGGGGGTAAATACCCGCAATGTTTTTGATCAGCGCGACAGATATGGAAGGTTTTTTAATGACATGGAAGCTAATAGGACTGAATTCAATCCCGCTGATTTTTCACTTGTGGGTATGGCAAGCGATAATGAACAAGAAGAAGGCGTGCACGGTCCCTAAATCTGTGGTATGATTATGAGCTTGATTTAGTAGTAGTTACAGCGCGCAGTGGGCTTACAAGTTATTAGTAGTAAGTAATTTTAAATTTTTTTAAAAAGTCTCCTCTTTATAGGTGTGTATAGAGCTATGAATATAAGGTATAACTAGCTCTTATTCGCAGAGCTCTACATTGTTACTACATTTAAAAACGTAACTGTATTTTTTTATCCAGGACTTACGTGCTCTAGTCTGCTTATTGTGTCTCTGTTAACTGTGTATTTTAACCGTCTTTATATCCATTTCTCATGTAGGACAGCATACGGACGAACAGCTACTAGTGCATTGTTCTCTTTGTTACTGGTGCTACTAGTAAGTAAATCTACTTTAACTGTGTAATTTAACCCCCGTCTTTATATCCATTTCAGCTACTAGTGCATTGATCTCTTTATTACTAGTACACCTTGTAAGTAAAGAATCTACTTTATCTGTGTAATATAACCGTCTTTATATCCATTTCTCATGGTGTAAGACATGCGGTTGAACAGCTTCTACTTGTAAGTAAAGAATCTACTTTATCTGTGTAATATAACCGTCTTTATATCCATTTCTCATGGTGTAAGACATGCGGTTGAACAGCTTGTACTAGTGCATTGATATCTTTGTTACTAGTGCTACTAGTAAGTAAATCTACTTTAATTGTGTAATTTAACCCCCGTCTTTATATCCATTTTAGCTACTAGTGCATTGATCTCTTTATTACTAGTACACCTTGTAAGTAAAGAATCTACTTTATCTGTGTAATATAACCGTCTTTATATCCATTTCTCGTGGTGGAAGACATGCAGTTGAACATCAGCTACTAGTGCATTGATATCTTTATTACTAGTACATCTTGTAAGTAAAGAATCTACTTTATCTGTGTAATATAACCTTCTTTATATCCATTTCTTAAATAGGACGTACAGTTGACCAACAAATACTGGTGCTTTTGGTAAATTATAAATACTCGATTTTTAATTTAAAAGAATTTTGCCTACCGAAAAAAACCGACCGGGTATAGCCGCCCGAATATAGCCGACCGGGTATAGCCGCCCGAATATAGCCGCCCGGGTATAGCCGACCGGGTATAGCCGCCCGAATATAGCCGCCCGGGTATAGCCGCCCGAATATCGCCG
>Ga0208738_1000279_pt1 | contig 14849 bp, 15 predicted proteins | sample CryBogCBE21Jul09_FD_184561 | JGI IMG/M metagenome (GOLD analysis project Ga0208738, IMG submission 184561) | Freshwater microbial communities from Crystal Bog, Wisconsin, USA - CBE21Jul09 (SPAdes) | ecosystem: Environmental > Aquatic > Freshwater > Lake | place: Crystal Bog, Wisconsin, USA... | reverse complement strand
ACCGTTTCCACCTTGATGTATTGTGAAAGGATTATAGAATATATCAAAATTACTACTTCCTGAATTAGCAGCACCACCGCCACCTGCACCAGCTTCTCCTCTTCCTACTTGCAAACCACCTGGAAAGCCTAGGTCTGTAAATAGCTTTGAGCCACTCACAACTCCACCTCCACCTGATCCACCATTTCCGCCATTTGGACGACCACCTACTCCACCGTAAGAACCTGTTAACATTTCAGCATCTCCACCACTTGCAAAAGATTGTGTGATTGATCCGCTTACATATTTGTAATTGTTTCCTGCACTGCCAGAAAAAGCTACTAAGGTTAGTGTTGTTCCAACAGAAGCTGCTGTAATATCGAAACTGCTTGATAGACTATTTATTTTATTTCGTACTGCAGCAGTTGTAAGTGCAGCAGTTGATCCTGTTACAACATAATAGTTAGGAGCTGCATCTACTTGAGTTAAGCTTGATGTTATATGAAAAGTTCCTAATATAGAACCTGTCAATTGAAAAAATGCATGATCTGCGTAGGAAGAACTTACTACAGCTCTTGCTAAACTAGCTGAAGCTGCTATAATAGTGGTTCCACCAGGTGTTGCTGGTGAGTTATAAGTACCACCACTTCCACCTTTACCTACTGTTACACTCCATGTAGGGTCTGTAGCTAAAAAAGTATAGGAACTAGTGTAAAATACACCACCTGCACCACCTCCATTACCACCAAATGCATTGTTTCCTGTACCACCACAGCCTTCTGATCCACCTCCACCACCGCCAACTAAAAGAACTTGTGCAGTTAAAGTTCCGGTTCCTGCTACATAAAGATTTCCTGATCCTGTGAAAGTCTGTACCTGATAAGTAATTCCACCCGATACAAAAGATGATGATATACCACCTGATAGTGTTAAAGCCATAGTTTTTGTTTTAATTTATACGCTAATAAATAGTATGGATTACCCCTTATAGTATATTTTGTAGCCTTTCTTCATTATGCCTGGAGATGTGTTAATTCTACAACTTATGGAACTTTGTGGAATACCTGTTAATTTTGATAGCTGCAAAGCACTACCTGCTTCTATAATACTACCATTTTCGTATTCGCAAATAACAGTTCCTTTACTAGCTTTTGCTTCTAATCCTACTTTGCCAGTTTGATCAAGCTTTCTAAGCTCAGCAAGCTTCTGCTTACCTTCCTTAGACATATCTGATTTCATACCCTTAAATACCCTAGCTTTGTTGTTAGTATTGCCAAACTGAGCTTTAGATATCTTAGCTTTGTGCTCATCGGTTTGTTTTCGGGTCCATAAAGGCATTAAAATTCTTCTAGCTTCTCCGTATTCCTCCTCTGTAAGAGTACGTTTTTTGCTATAAGCCATGCGATGAAAAGCCCATAACATTTTTTTACTGTAAATTGAATGAAATTGAAAATACTCAGCTAAAATCTTATGACATCTATAATGTTCTTCTGGAGTTAATAAAACTGTTGTTGATTTTTTTCCAAAACTTTTAGGTACAATATGATGTGCTTCGTAGTAAGCTGCTTTTTTGGAACGATTTGCTATTAGTGCAGCTCTAATAATTGTGAAATACTCATGTAGCATAAAAAAGCCCTTTCTAATAAATAGTAAGGGCTTAGATATTTTAATAATTTGGAACGAAATATTATGCTTAGTAATTTAAAATCGCATAATCCATTCCTATTCCTAGTTCAATTGTGATTGCGTCTTGGTTAGACCAGTCATAAGAACCGAAATTAGATGTTTTAACGAATGCACCTTTAATAATCCACTCACTTACGATATCACCTACTGGACCTAAGATTGATAAGTTTAAATCCTTCTTATAAAAGTCAGAATAACCATCACGTCCTGTTACAGATTCATGTGATAAACGAATCCACTCCATTACAGCCTGTTGGCCTGAAGGAGAGATTGGGTTGTAAAGGTTTAAGGTCATATCTTGCCACTCTGCCTTACCTTTAATCTTACGGTAAACGTTGATGTGGTCAATCTTAACTTCATTTAAGTTGATATTTGGTGCAGTTGCACTCTTAATCATAAATGAAGGGATACCATCTATATACATTATGAATCGGTTCTGAACTGTAGGTTCAAAAGCGGTAAACATAATTTCATTTGGATCTAATACTGGCATTTTTGTTCTTTTTTAATAAATATAGGAAGCAGAACTTTTTAATTAATGTTGAGCTATTTTAGCTTTAACATCTTGTGGTAATTCACCAACAATTTTTTGTAATTCAGGATCAACTCCCATAGCCTCATCTTCTTTTATTCCACCCTTACCCTTAACGGCACTAACTAATTTTTTAGCTGCTGCTTTAATAGAATCCTTAGCTATTCCTAATCCAATACCAGTCATTACAGTACCTACAGTTGCTAAAGTAACAATAGTACCACCTAGATCAGCTATTGCTTGACCTGCATCACCACTTGTATTGCCACTTGTTAGAGCTTTAGCAATGGCAGGATACGCCTTCATTGCCCATTGTCCTATTTCGTATTCGATTGGAGAACCAGTATACTCATCTAAAGTAATTTTTACTTGATCATCCATATCTTCTTTATACATGCCTTTTGCCATTTTTTGTTTAGATGACATCTTCTCTCTTAGTCCTTTAATGGCAGGCTCGCCATTGGGTCCAAGGTTCATGTCTTGAACACTAGTTGTTGATGTTGGCACCTTATCCATACCTTCTCGTTTCATTTTGTTGGTCATCTTTTCAGCAGCTTTGTTAGCTTTAGGTTCTTTTACTTCTGTATATCCACCTAATGCTTCCTTGGTCATTTTACCTTCAGCTAAAACTTGCTTAGTAATTGATTCAAATAATTTCTTAGATAAGTGTAATCTAACTTTTGTATTGTTTTTCATTTATTTTTTATTTTATGCGCCGAAGGTTACTCCAGTTGGCTCAATGTTAAAGTTTAATTGAATAAATTCCGCAGTAATTGTTGGCTGTAAGTAAATATCACCTACTAACAAGTTTCTATCAATTACATCTGGAGTATTGTTTGTTGTATCCATTACAACTCTATAAGCATATAAACCTTGTTGTTGTTGAACGTAATCTAAGTAAGGATTTACTTGATTCAAGAATTTATTTCTAGTTACAGTTGTATTTTGTTCAAATACTAATGTTTGAGCAATCTGTCCAATGTAGCTTTTAAGCGCAATTAACAAACGTCTTACACTTACTCTATTCAATGCAGAACTTTGTGAAGTTAAAGTCTTCTGACCATATACTACTACACCTTGTCCTGGGAATACTGCAATTGGGTTTACGTTAGCACTATACAAAGTATTTCTTTGGTTTACAGTTAATCTAATTTCTGGTTGAATTACTGTTGGTAATCCACCTCTATTTAGACCAGCTGGTGCAAACCAAGGAGCTGCTACAGTGTCAGTATACTCATAAACACCTGGGATAACTGTAGAAGGTGGTACGAAATGTAATCTACCTGTCTCAGTTGATCTTGTTTGAACCCAAGGATAGTAGGTTGCACCATATGTGTTACTAAATGATTGTGCTAAACTTGTTGCTGTGCCAATTGTTTGGTTATATGAAGTCATATCAACCACTGCAATAGCATCACCACGATTCTGTACTACAGATAATAAAGCACTAACTTGTTCTGGTCCGTTTTGGAAAGTTAAACCTGGTGCATAAATTGAATTATACTTGTAAGCATCTGTATTAGCTAATAAATTAATAGCCGTATCATAATCACTTGCAAATACACCTTGAATATTAGTTGTTGGATCAGTAGTCACTGAATTAAGCGCAGGAATCTGTTCAAATAAATTTAAAGGAGCTGCATCAGTAGGTCCAAAACAACCGTATAAAGGACCTGTAGAACCGCTAAATGAACCATTGTAAGATCCACTTCCGTTTACAGGAATAGAGGATGTGTATTGTGAATAAGGTTTACCTTGTGGGTTTAAATAAGTAGGAGTTGGAGTAAATACATTCTTAACTCTCACATATTGTGATTGGTTAGGATAGCTACCACTTACTTGTAAGTAAGCTAGACCATCTTCATCATAAAGAATAGTTTGAACTTGATCACCAATTACATATTCAATGTAGTTATTTTGATTAGGATCTAAAGAAACGTTTGCCCAAGTTTCCAATACTGATTGGTTACCTGTATAATCGTTACCTTGTCTAATAATAAGAGTAAATTGACCTGAACCTGTATTAGCTCCAGTAACCATCCATCTTACGTTAGAAGAAGAACCAGATGGCAATAAACCATTTGCAGTTTCACCTTCAGCAGCACCTTGGTTGTTACTCATTACTGTACCTACAGATAATGTTTCAAGTTCAAAAGCGAAAGTTGGATCAACACCACCTACAAGAGATTGAGGTGTAGATGCACTTACATAGCTAAAACTGTTTCCACCAATACCTGGTATATCAGAATACAAAGTAAAAGTTGTTCCGTTTGCAGAAGCTTGTAAATCAAAGCTACCAGAATATGAATTAACTTTCTGTGCTAAGTTAGCTACAGTAGCTGCTTGAGTAGATCCTGTTACAACGTAGTATTGACTAATAGCTGGATTGTCCGGTGTAGCAGGAATAACACTAATGAAATTAAATGTACCTGATACTGAACCACTTATTTGAATGTGGGAATGATCGGCAAAGTTAGAAGTACTAGCAATTGCTAAAGAAGCAGTTGCACCTATATAGTTAGGAGCGCTTGCTACTGCTGGAGTATAAGAACCACTTGCTACTCTTGTAACTAACAAAGAAGTACCTCCTTGTTGGAAGTAGTTATATGCAGCTTGAGAAGTTAAATATTCTTGAGTTGTACCACCAGATATAAAGGTTGTACCAAATTTAGCAGTAAATTGAGAATATGTAGTTACTAACGTTGGTGTATTCTGCCTACCAATAACAGTTGGACCTACTAAAGCGGCACCTACTGTGATTGGACCTGATGTGGTTTGAGAAAGGTTGTTTTCAACGAGGAAAACACCGGGTGAAATTAATGCTTCTGCCATTTTATGATTTTATTTCTACTAATAAATAGCTGTTGAGATTGGCAAAACCTAATTTATTATAAAGTACTCTTTTAGTTAGTTTCCAAAAGAGTAATTTCACCTGTTTGTACATTAATTGAACCATCTCCGTACTTATCACCTAGTTGTTTCATATACTCTTGTTGAGCAGATGCATTTGCTTGAACTGCAGCTTTTAATTTGTCTATTTCTAGATCAATTAAAGTTCTTTGGTAATGAATTTCTCCTAATGAGATTGCAATTTTGCTTGCTTCTTGTCTAAATGCTTGAAAGTCTTGTAACTCTTGGTCTGTTAATTGTGCCATGTTTTTTATTTTTTTGTAACTTTGTTTTTTATCTTACTTACTTCAGCTTTAACTTCGTCTTTAGCAACTTTTACTTTGTTAGCTGCCATAGTTTCAACTTTAGTTTCCACTGCTTGAATTTTTTCTTGAATTTTAGCTTCTACTTCTTTTACTTCGTTTTTAGCTTCTGCTTCTAAGTTAGAAATAGTCAATGCTTTTTTGTTTTTCTGTACACCTACTACTAGAATAGTAATTACTACTAATACAATAAGGATAATAAAAATAGCTCCAAACATATGTTTTGTTTTAATGTATATATAAATAGTCTAACTTTTACCAAAAAGAAACTTGGTTACTTTTTCAACCCGTACTTAATCCACCTATACCAAAATCTTTCATGTAGATAATAAATAGCAGGCTTTATAATCAACTCTAACACGCTGAATGTAAGTCCAAACTCAATGTTGTTTGTTAGATACCAAGTAATAAAAAATCCAACTGTAGTGCTTACCATTCTATAACTAATTGTCTTGGCTAGATGCCTCTTTGCTTGTACTATCATAATTTACCCTCCGCCTTCATTTGTTCTCTTAGCTTAGTTGCTGATATATCACGTATTTCTTCTGGCGGTATGTGTTCTATTACATCGTATCCTACACCTCTACCTATGTTTATCGATTCAATATCGGGTATGATAATAATCTTTAATACCTTTTGTTCAACAAGATCGATAAGTTCAGTAGATAGGTTTTTTAATACTTCTTGAGCAGTCCAAGGATTCCTTTCATCAGGTTCTACATCTCTAATGCACAATAGCACACGTTTTCCTTCGTTTAAACGTTGGTCAATTAACCACCTATGCCCTTCGTGCCAAACTTGCCACCTCCCAATAAACATTGAATACTTAACATCACTATTAGATGATCCAAAAGCTGCCTGTGCTAGATATTTTTTCATTTGTTGATATAACTTTTTATTTCTTTAATACACTCTTCTTCAGTCATCCACTCTGTGTTTAGATGTAAAGCAGCACCTTCTTCAGGATAATCAAAATCCTTTACGTGGAAAGCTTCTCTACCTCTATCTAACTGATACGTTAAATATACCCATTTTACATTAGGACTCAAACTATTTAAATAGTCTCTTGCTTCTTTGTACGGGTAAACCAAAGATAAAACCACATCGTTACCATTGTAATGTAGGTAGGTAGCAATATCGCTTGCTCGATTGAGGTTTTTAACACGTCCTTCTCTGCTATAATCATTGTTTTTAAACATTAATCTTAAATGATCTCCATCTATATAGAAATCGGCTTGCAGTTTAACTGCTAAGGTTGACTTTCCACTGCAAGGTTGACCAAATAATACTGTTATCATTTTGTATACTTAAATTGTTGATAAAACCAGGCGTAATTGGTGTAAATCCAGTCTGTGACATCTTTACCAAGTAATGCTTTTGCGTTGCTTCTTACCGGCTCTAATTTAGTTCTAATAGCATGATCACCAAATGCTCCGTACACCTCATCATCTTCCTTAGTTACTTGCTGAATATTATCGAAATCATGCTTGAAGAAGGGAATGTTTAGGTATTGGTAGATTCTTTGCATTTCTGTATCTGGATATAGGCATAGATCTTCAAACCTTACAAATAGTATCTTGCTATCAAGACCCATTCTAAATATTTCACTTAATCTTTCAAATGCTAATCCTACAGGAGGGTTTTGAGCCCATATATCAATACGTTTTGGTACTGTGGTACCTTGACCTTTAGACCAATCCAAGATGTCAGACTGTTTATCAGGATGCTTTCTAAAGTTATTTTCCATGGAAGCAAAAATATCTCTAGGATCTCTTACCATACAGATAATTTTTGGCTCTTCCTGTCTTACAAACTTTAAGAAATCGTAGTGAATACCCCAACCTCTTGATTTATCTACTACATACTTTTTATCTGTAATAGCATTGTAGAAGGCGTCCATGCCACCTTTAGCAAATGCTTGCCATCCTGTTTTCATTAGCTCAGAATCTTGAGCTAGAAATTCAGGACTACTTGTATAATTACCCCTTGCTGCAAATATCAACTCTAATACACCTGATGTTGGTGTTGCGTAGATGTCTGGATTCTGAGCTAGGATGTTTTGTAATAGTGTGCTACCTGCTCTTGGAAGAGAGGATTGAAAGAACAATTGTTCCATAACTTATTTTTGGTTGTTTATAGATGTTATTACGTCGTTTACATTGAAGATGTCGTCTTCACTAAGATAAGGAAATTCAATCAAATCACCACCGATATTAAATTTGCCTAAATAAGCATTTCGTAATTCTGGATTTGCTGTGAACGGATTTGCATTAATGTTAGTGTGGATATTATAACCGAATACTTCTGGTTTATTTGCTACCCATAACACTGTTGAAGGTAGGTTCATACCTGCAGCTACGTGTTGAGCAAAGCTATCCATAAACAAGCGTTTAGTAGACATTGAGATTAATACACAAATCGCTCTAAAGCTATCAGTTACAGGAAAAGTACCTTCAAAATTAACTTGATCTTCCCTTCTAATATGAACTACATTATATTCTGACTTGTAGGTTTGTACTATTTCATTAGCTACTTTAAACGGAATGTCTCTAGCCCAAGAATACTTCATATCTGTTTGAGCGCCACCATTTGTTTGTAAAAGTAAGATAGGTCTATCCGAAGTGAATTTGTGTTCAAAGAACTTACTTTCTCTATCTGTTAAGTATATTTTTGGTTGTTCACCATTATAGGTAATGCCAAACATTTCACACCATGTTTTAATTAGGTGTTCATTTTGCATTACATGCTCTGTTTGAAGATAGGGATCGTGAGCTAAGATCTTAAATTCTTTATTTTCAATGTACTCTTCGTAAAAATAGCTAAAGCCTCCATAGTTGAAGGCCCGGTCTACAAAAGGATTATTTAAAAATACATCAGCGTATCCTGATACTACTATTAATTTGCTGTCTGGGTATTGCTTTTTGATAGCTTCGCATACAGCGGTAGCCATAACACATTTGCCAATACCTCCATTAATTTGGAATACTATATTCATAACTTAAATTTACGTAAACTAATTTAGATAACCAACTTTTTCTAGTAGTTAAAATTACTACCAGATACAACAGCTACAATTGTAGTTCCTTGTTGTACTGCAATTTCGTTTAAAATAACAGAATCGTCTATTCCCCAACTTGTAATTGCTGAACCTGATAGAGTACAGTTACCGTTAAATACTGTTTGGAAGTTAGTTACACTACCACTCTCATCAAAAGTACAATTACCATAAGTAACTTGGAAGTTAACTAAATCTGCTCCTAAATAGTAAGGACGTGCAATAGCACTCATGTAAGAGGCATTCACAGTTGTTGTGTGGAAAGGATCTGCTTGATTAACAATTGAAGCTGCAGGACTAATTTGTGCGAAAATCATGATTTATTTGTTTTATATGATTATAAATAGTTTGAAAATAACTATGAAATATTGTTTTTAGCTAAGATTCCTTCTATTGCAATTACCCTAGCTAATAAAGCATCGTTTTCTGCTTTTAGTTCTTGAATAGCTTTTGTTAGTACTGGAATAATCTTATCTGGACTTAAGGAATACTCACCGTTGTCTACTCTTTGACCTACTGCTTCAGGAATAATTGGTTCTACTTCTTGAGCAATAAAGCCAATCTGTTTGTTGCAACCTCTAACATCCTTTTCTCTATCGTTCCAATAGAAGCTAACAGGATTTAACTGAGATACAGTGTTTATACCGTATGTGATAGGACAAATTTGTGTTTTAAGTCTGCAATCGGATGAACCTCTTACAATAATACCGTCTGTACCAACACATAAAGCAACTGTTGTTCCAATTAAATTACAAGCTCTCAAGCAATTAGACATGAATGTACAAGCACAAGCATTATTCACACAGCAACCTACCGCACTACTATAAGCACCTGATGCTGTGTTGCCTAAACCTCCGAGAATGCTTGAATATAGACCTGTTGCACAATTAGTATAACCTCCTCCTATAAATGTATAAGTATTACTTACTAAATTAAAAAATCCACCTACAATAGATGCGTAAGAAGTAGTACTTACACAATTATTGTACCCTGATACTATAGCTGAGGCACTACCGCAAATACGATTAGATGTACCAGCACCTATAAATGAATAAATATTATTTATTACATTAGATCCACCAGCAGCTATAAAAGAATTACCACTATTACTTTGCATTAAATTATTACTCCCAGCACCAATTCCAGAATATTGACCTCCATTTATATTATAACATCCATTTCCTACAAAGGCATAACTACCAGCGTAAACAGATTGATTTATCATTGCACCACATGATATGCAACTTGGAACAGAACAACAAGTACGAAAAGTATATGATTGTACATTACAAACATTAATACAAGTAACGCCAAAACTAGTAGTACAGAGTGATGTGAAAGTTAAACAACCGTTCGGAGTAATAGCAGGTGGACTTGCTATACCACAATAGCAATAAATATATTGGCTCCCAGCCTTAAAGCAACTAGCAAAGTCTTGAGAACTTATACATATAAACCCAGAATATCCAGAAGCTGATGATGTTACGCATAGATATCCGGGAATGCTGCAGTTAACAATAGTAGAATTTGATACTTGATTACAAATACCTCCTACAATAGATGAATAACCACCACTAATTGTATTACATTGCCCACCTAATACGGAACTTACATTACCGCACGCACAATTTTTGCACCCAGTTAAAACAGAAGAAAATGGACAAGATGCTGAGTTGCAAGAGCCACCTCCTACAAAAGCGTATTGTGAGGACGCAGTGTTACAAACACCACCACCTACAAATGTACAGTTGCCTGAAGCTGAGTTACCGCAACCGTTTCCTCTTATTGAACAAGTACCTGCATCTGCAATCATTGGACTTACACCTGCTGTATAACCTACTAATTGACCTCCTGTTGATACACATACAGCACAACCTGAAGTGATGCCTGCATCAAAGATGTTAGAGCAAGCACAAATATTATTAGCGTAGAATGTACAAGCTACGGATGCAGTTAGACCACAACCTACTGCACTACTATAAGCACCTGATACTGTGTTCCCTCTACCACCAAGTGCCGATGAATAATTTCCACAAGTAGTATTAAGATACCCCCCACCTACATATGAATAATTTGCACAAGAACTATTATACTGACCACTAAATGTCCCTGCCATAGAAGCTACACTCTGATTAGCGTACCCACCACCAATTATCGCCCATGTGCCTGATGCTAAATTACTAGCTCCACCTGCTACTGTCGAACAAGCACCTGATGCAGTGTTGGTACAACCACCACCTATAAACGAGTAGTTACCATTTGCGCAGTTACTACATCCACCAGCTACTGAAGAATAGGTACCAGAAGCTACTGCCCCTGAACCTACAGCCAAATTACATGAAATAAACGCGGATCCTGTTGTTTGAGTATTGCTTAAAGAGATTATACCATTTCTGGCTACAAATTGATTAACTGCCATTTATGTTGTACTTTGGTTCACTGTCCCCAAAGCGAGGGTTTATTTACATATAAATAGTCTACAATTGAACAACTCTGTACTGTCTTCCAGTAGAATCTGCTGCTTGGAGCTCATCTGCTTTGGCTTGGGCCTCAGCTTCTGTATCATAATTGTAGATTGGATCGTCAGGAGTAAGTTGTGCTACCCAAATCATATTGTTGCCCGGTAGGTATTGCATTTGTACTTGATACATATTTTTAAATTTTATAATCCAAATATCAATTTAGTTACACTCCATGTTGAAGTGTAGCTAAATTGACTAAAAGCACTGTCGTAAATATTAACAGCCGATAAATATCCATCCCAATTTTCTGTTATTATTACTGTTAATCCCGTATTACATCAACATACCTGTACTTTTAATAGTCCAACCACTTGTGTTTGTTTGTGCATTTAGTAATACTTGAGCTGATGTAATAGTTGCAGACATTGTTACTGCTGTTGTTGAACCATTATCTAGCGTTGAGAAATCAGTATATTGGGTATTACCGTTGTTCCAAGAAACAATCACTTGACCTGCTCTTGAGTTTGTACCATTAAAAGCTGTATATTGGAATGTAGCAGCTGTAAATGATCCTGTACTTATAGTAAACAAGTTATTTGAACCTACTATTGAAGAACCTACAGTTGAATAGTAAACCGAACTACCTCCTAATCCAAATCCTACTACTGCAGTTGCATTTCCGTATGATGCTGTTGTTGCATAAGAGCTACTTAAAGCGTAAGACGCACTTGTAGAACTATTTGAATAAGAACTACTTACTGCATAAGAGGCACTTGTTGAAGTGCTACTGTATGAAGCAGATACTGCATAAGATGAACTTACTCCGTAAGAAGAACTTACTGCGTATGAAGCACTTAAAGCATAAGAAGCACTTGTTGCACTTGCTGCATAAGAAGAACTTACTGCATAAGATGAACTTACTGCGTACGAACTGCTCAATGCATAAGAAGCAGATGTAGCATTTGATGCATAAGATGCACTTACTGCATAAGAACTACTTACTGCATATGAAGCACTTAAAGCATAAGATGCTGAAGTGGCTGAAAGTGAACTTGTAGATTCGTAGCTAAGTTGGTTTGTTGATGGGTTATAAGCTACAACATAGTTTGAAGAAACGTTTGGTAAAGTGGCTGCTAAAGATCCTGTTATGAGTACACTACCAGTAAATTGATGTGTGTTGGTTAGTAAGCTACCATTAACACTAGATCCTGTGATATAATCTTGGGAAGATGTAATTGTCTGTACGTTAATAGTCTGAGCTGTTAATGTACCAGTTACAACTATGTTTGAAGCAGTAAAGTTAGTTGCAAATGAAGCTGTTGATGCATAAGATGCACTTACTGCAAAAGAAGCAGTTTGTGCAATAGAGGCTGTACCATACATGGTACCTGACACATATAAAGATCCGGTTATTCCAACGCTACCACTAACACTAGTAGAACCCGACACTATTAAAGCGTTCTTAGTACCCATGATTATGTTTGCGTAAACATCACCACCTGTTAGTACTGTAGAACCTGTAACTAACATACTACCTGTAACTATAGAACTACCGCTAACTACATTGACACCTCCTACACTTAAAGAGCCAGTTACCTGTACACTACCAGTGAAGTTACTAGAACCGGTTGCTGTTAGTGAGTTGTTTATAGTAAAATTGGTAGCATAAGAAGCTGTATCAGCAATCACTGCGTGAGAAGCACTTACTGCGTAGGATGAACTTAAGGCATAAGAAGCAGAAATAGAAGACGTTGCATAAGAGGCAGATACTGCATAAGAAGAACTCAAAGCATACGAAGCCGATGTAGCACTTAAGGCATAAGAAGCAGAAGTAGAAGACGTTGCGTAAGAGGCAGATACCGCATACGATGAACTAACAGCGTACGAGCTACTTAAAGCGTACGAAGCTGATGTAGCATTTGATGCATAAGAAGCACTTACTCCATAAGATGAACTTACTGCATATGAACTACTCAATGCATAAGAAGCAGATGTAGCGTTTGAAGCGTAAGAAGCACTTACTCCGTACGAAGAGCTTACTGCGTAAGACGAACTCACTGCATAAGAAGCTGAAGTAGCGAATGAAGATGTTGTAGATACCAACGAACTTGTAGATTCGTAAGTAAACTGTCCTGTACCTACGTTATAGGCTACAAAATAGGATTGTGATTGGTTTGCTAAGTTAGCACTTATTGCTCCAGACACATACACTGAACCTGTTACCTGCAGATCGCTAAGTGAAACTATACCATTTCTAGCAACGAATTGATTTGTAGCCATTTAAAGTCGATTTTAATTTTATTTATTATAAATAGTTTTAATTAGGTTTACAAAACATTTATTTTTATTATCTTATACGTAAGTAACTGTTGCTCTTACTGTCCAGCCAGCTGTTGGTGTCAGTATGTTTAGCTGTACTTGACCACCTACAATCAACACAGAAGATACTACAGCTGATGTCGATCCTATGTCTATTGTTGAATAGTTACTGTAACTCGATGTTACATTAGTCCAAACTGCTGTTGCATTCTCCGATCTAGCATTTGAACCGCTCGTTATTGTATATTGATAAAAAGCACCTATAAAAGAGCCTGTATTAGTAGCAAAAATACCGTTATTACCTGCTGATGTAGATGGTACGTTAGAGTATGCCATTTGAGAACCACCTATTGTAAATAGATCTGAGTGAGATGCTGTTGCAGCGTATGAGGCACTTACTGCATTTAATACGTAACTTGCTGTTTGTGCATTTTGAACATAACTTGCTGTCTGTGCTTGTAAAGCGTCTGAAGCAGTTAATGCTGTTAAGGCATAAGATGAAGTTACAGAGTAGGATGCACTAGCTGCACTGTTACCATCTGTAAATATAGACCCTGTTATATAAGAAGCTGTTGTTGCAGTATCTGCGTTACCTGTCAAGGTAGCAGTTAATGTTGAACTGTTAACCCACCTATTTGCTACAGAACTCCAAACTAACGGTTGACCATTTGTCTGACCTGATATAGATACATCCGATAAACCTGCTAAGGTTTGAGTTACAGTAGAACCACCACCTCCTGATCCTCCTACTTGTCTAAACAACCCACCCGGATAAATTGTGTAGGTAGCTGCGTTAGTAAAAGTACCAGTAGATTGTATAACAATAGCACCTAAATAAACTGCATTTGCTGCTGTATTTGGAGCTTCTACAAAAGGTTCAAATGGTATGTTTGCTAGTGCATTAGCTTCGGATGTGTATGTGGCATTACCGTAGTAAACAACTATAGTCTTTGTTACTGAGTTAGGAAACCAGAATACCCTTTGGATACTCCACTGTGCCGCAGGACCTCCTGGTACAGCTGTTAACGTACCGTTGTTGTTATACTTAGTTGGATCTATTGATTGGTATCCAGTATTGCCGTTCGTCAATTGTACCCAGTAATTAGAACCGGATTGGTAATAATAATTTATTTTAGATACGTTAGTACCTGAGTCTACAATATAAGATGGGTTATTTGGATCTACGATATAGTTTTGACCATCAGCAAATGCTGTACCACTACCTACTACTAAGCTACCTGTAGAAGAACCGCTAGGTGCTAAAGTTAAACCTGATAATTTTAAAGGTCCAAATGCGTTTAAAAAGATATCTGATCTTTGCTTCCAACCATACCCCAAGGAAGGAGCTGTTTTTACACCATTAATTGATGTCTGGTTTGCAAAAAATACATCTCCAACAGGAATTAATGTGTTAAATTGACCGTCAGTAAAAGGAGTTGATTGAGCATATATCGTTCCGTTGGATTGAATACCAGCAAACAATTGCTGTGCTGATGAAGTGAAGGCGTTAATACTTCCTGTTAAATTAGGCCAGGTTACGTATTGAGTAGTTGGGTAAGGATTATCAGCTAAACTCGCATTTAAATTTACAATAATACCACTAC
>Ga0208738_1000278_pt1 | contig 14856 bp, 18 predicted proteins | sample CryBogCBE21Jul09_FD_184561 | JGI IMG/M metagenome (GOLD analysis project Ga0208738, IMG submission 184561) | Freshwater microbial communities from Crystal Bog, Wisconsin, USA - CBE21Jul09 (SPAdes) | ecosystem: Environmental > Aquatic > Freshwater > Lake | place: Crystal Bog, Wisconsin, USA... | reverse complement strand
AGATTGCCGAATATGTAGCCCCAGACTTGAGCGAGTTTGACAAACGCCTAAGTGTCATTGAAAAGAACCAAAACGAAACAGCCGCAGCAGTTCAAGACAGTGCCAACAAGACAGCTGACTATACACGTGATATCAAGAACGACCTTAAGGGTGATATCCGTCGTCTAGAAGGCGTTGTTGAAAACGTTGAACGTGGTCAAAAACAAAGTGCTCGTGAAACAGATCTAGCAGTACGTGATGTACAGCAAGAACTGCGCCGCAACAGCAAGGAAGTGGATCAAGCAATCAAAGATGTACGCCGTGAAGTCGATACAAAAATTCAGAAAGCTATGGACAATCCACTTGCAGGAAAGTAAGCCATGGATCCGATCACACTCTTTGCTCTAGCAAATGGTGCTGTATCGGCCGTCAAAGCCGGTTGCAAACTCTATAAAGACATAAAGGGTGCAGCCGGCGATGTCAAAGAAGTTCTAAAAGATCTTGACGATCAGTTTCACAAAGCACATCCGCCAGAAAAACCACCAACACTGGAACAGCGTAATCAGTACGCCCAGGAACGCAACCGTGTGGTTGAACTGAACAAGCGCGGCAACGAAGGCGAGCACACCAACGTTTATCAACAGCTAGGAGAACACTTGGGTGCATACTACGACAACATGTACAAGTGCATCGCTGTATTTGAAGAAGAAGAACGGCGTAGTCGCAAAGAAGTCTATACAGGTGATGCCAGCTTGGGCAAACGTGCGCTACAGCGTGTGCTGATGCGTAAGCAACTAGAACAAATGGGCACAGAACTCAGACAACTCATGATATACGAAAGCCCACCAGAACTGGGCGCACTCTATACCGAAGTTGAAGCCATGATGAAAGACATGGGCGAGCAACAAAAAGTCTTGATTGCCCAACAGATGCGTGAAGAACGTATTGCTGCCAATCGTAGAAGACGCCGCATAGATACAGTATGGGCAGAAGTAGTTTGGGGCATTGCAGCCATTGTGTGTGCAGCAACATTTGGTATCAGCATGGCCCTGGTAGTGCAAGATCGCATAGAAAAATATCCACAGTACGGCACAGGTTGGATACCAAAAACTGAAAAGCAGCGCAAAGAGGAAGCCAAGCCTAAGATTTATATTGGTAGATGATTGAGTCCATAAGTACATTAAAGGATCATTCCATGCGCTACCTTGCTTTGCTCTTAACCATGTTTACACTTTTGGCCGTGGCTGCTGATGATCACGTGATTGTTACCAACGATGTTCACTGCTTCAAAAAAGATGTAATGCTCAGTCAGCTGAGAAACCAATTTGAAGAAGAACCCATTTTCGTTGGTAAGAGCGGTATAGAACAGGGCGCAACACTGGTGATCTATGTAAATCAGCAGACAGGTACCTATACTGTGCTGACCATGGGCAGCGGAGTGGCCTGTGTGCTCGACGCCGGAAATAACACACGTTATCGTATGCCCCGAGCGCTCGAAAACAAATCAATGTAATATTTCCGTCACAATTTTTTGCTACACTTGTGAGTAAATACGTGTATGCAAAAGACTCATCGTACGATTTTTGTTAGTGATGTACACCTTGGAACCAAGGACTGTAAGGCCGAACAGTTAAATAATTTCCTCAAACATAACACTTGTGAAACACTATACCTAGTGGGGGACATTATTGATGCTTGGAAGATCCAACAAAACAAACTGCGGTGGAAGCAAAGCCATACCAATGTCGTTCGTAGGGTTCTTGGTCACGCTAAACGTGGCACTAGGGTTATATACGTGGCTGGAAATCATGACGAATTCCTGCGTCCGATGATACCCTACGCTGCTACCTTTGGCAGCGTTGAAATCTGTAATCAAATAGAACACATAGGTGCAGATGGCAAACACTATCTAGTGGTACACGGAGACTTGTTTGACGGTATTACTAGACTAGCACCTTGGTTGAGTTTTTTAGGAGACAAAGCGTATGACTTCATTTTGGGGCTTAACAGTCGTTTTAATTGGATTAGGCATCGTTTGGGCTTTGGCTATTGGAGCCTGAGCAAGTATCTCAAACATAGAGTCAAGAAAGCCATAGACTTTATGTTTCACTTTGAACGTAATCTTGCTGCCTACTGTAAGAAGCGTGGATTTGATGGTGTGATATGCGGACACATACATCACGCAGAAATAAAAGAAATTGACGGAGTAGTTTATATGAATGATGGAGATTGGGTTGAATCTTGTACAGCCCTAGTCGAACATCATGACGGTACCTGGGAAATTATAACTTGGACTCAAACAAATGATAGTACTGCTATTAACCAACAAAACACTGGGGCATGAAGCTCGCAAATTAGTAAAGGCGTTTGAACAACGCGGACATCAAGTTGATGTCAATACACCCACAGCTACCCCGCATGTGGTTGTGGCAAGACACCTTGGTAATAAAAATCCTGAGAATTTAGGACTGGCACTACACTATCAAAGTATGGGCATACCTGTTATCAACACACCGCAGAGTGCAGCACTGGCCAAGAACAAATACGAAGCCGGTAAACTATTTGAAGCCAACGGATTACCGACGCCGCGCACACGAGAACTAACCACACTAGATCATGACATGCCCTATCCCTTAGTTGCTAAGGTCTTGCGTGGTAGCCAAGGCAAGGGAGTGTATCTTTGTAACAGCAAAGAAGAACTTGAACAAGTCAGTCAAAAACATGGTACCATGATCATACAGGAGTTTGTGAATACACGTCCTGGCGAAGACCTACGTGTATTTGTTATAGGTGGCCGTGTAGTTGGGGTCATGAAACGCAAAAGTGTCAACGGAGACTTCCGTGCCAATATCAGTCAAGGTGGCATAGGCGAACCCTATTCACTAACTCCTGAAATAGAAACACTGTCATTGACTGTGGCAAAGATTGTAGGATTAGATATCTGCGGAGTAGACTTGTTGTTTGCTGAGAACGGATTCAAAGTATGTGAAGTAAACGCTACACCCGGATTCCGTGGCTTTGACCGATACTGTGGTAGCAGCATGGCGGACTTGATAGTTGACTATGTATCTAATCAGATCAAGATGGGCAACATGATTGCCGAACACTTATGTGAGCAGGTAAAATGAAAACAGTACTAATAGTAACTGATAATTTACAGGATCAGATCAATGGCGTTGTTACCACCTACAAAAACATTGAAGCGTGTGCGCTTTTGGACGGTTATAACTTTGTATATGTTGATCCCGGGCGGTTCGGCTACATTGATTGCCCTAAGTATAACGAAGTCAAGATTGCCTATCCCCGGAAGATGGGCAAGATACTTGAGGAGATCAATCCGGATCATATCCATATCGCCACAGAAGGTCCTATCGGTCTGTACGCTAGAAGGTATTTTTCACTACATTCTCGGAGGTACAATACTGCTTATCATACCCGTTTTCCTGAGGGGATAAAAAAGATATTAGGCGTGCCCGAAGCTATAACTTGGACCTATGTGCGCTGGTTCCATCGACACGCAGGCAAAGTGTTGACTACCACAGACACTATGGTCAAAGAACTGTACGACAATGGCTTTGAAGGTGAGATCATTCCTTGGACACGTGGTGTTGACCGTACCATATTCCAGCCCACGCTACGCAACAGAACAGATAGTGTACGACAGTTGGTTTGTATCAGTCGTGTCAGCAAAGAAAAGAACCTTGAACAGTTCTTTGAATTACAAATACCTAATAGTCGTAAGATTATGGTAGGCGATGGACCCATGCGTGAAGAATATCAAGAACGATACCCTGATGTAGAGTTTGTAGGATTCAAAACGGGCACAGAGCTTGCCACCTATTATGCCAATGCCGATGTGTTTGTATTTCCCAGTGTATGGGAAACATTTGGCATTGTTATGATTGAAGCCATGGCCTGCGGTACTCCGGTAGCAGCCTACCCTGCACCGGGCCCACTAGATGTAGTAGATCCAGGTGTTACCGGATATATGGAAGAGGATCTAGCGGTTGCAGTTGAAAAGTGCTTGGCACTAGATAGAACAGCAGTAGAAGCAGCAAGCCAACGTTGGAGTTGGCAAAAAGCATGGGAAATATTCCGTGACAACCTAGTTTAAAGAGTGTATAATAGAGATATGAAAATAGGCATTATTGGATATGGTTATGTGGGTCGTGCAGTAGCAGCAGCCTATCACGAGGACGAGATCATGATCAATGATCCTGCACATCCCAGCGCCAGCATTGCTGACATAACAGCACAGTGCGAAGCAGTATTTGTCTGTGTACCCACACCACAGGGCAACGATGGTGTGTGCGATACCAGCATACTGAACACTGTACTGTTCAACCTTGGCAACTATGAGGGTGTGGTCATCTGTAAAAGCACAGCAACACCCGCTGCCTATGCAGAAATTGAACGCCGATTTGCCAATCTCAAACTGGCACACGTACCTGAGTTTCTAACAGCAGCCAACGCAGTCAATGACTATCTAAATCCTGTTAAGATTGTTATTGGATGTGCGCCCGAACTACGTGATAGCGTACTACGTGCTGTCTACACAGAACGCATCAACTTTTTGTTACCTAACATTGAATACTGTAGCCTAGCAGAAGCAGCCATGTTCAAGTATGTGGCCAATACACAGTTGGCCATGAAGGTTGTGATCAATAACGAATACTATGCAGTATGCCGTGCGTTGAATATTGATTGGGACAGCGTAGCAGCCATCGCAAAAACTGATCCAAGACTGGGCAACACACATTGGGCAGTACCCGGTCCTGATGGACAGATGGGCTATGGCGGCGCTTGTTTCCCTAAAGATACAGCAGCATTGCTGAGTTTAAGCAGGTTTTTAGGTGTAGAGACTACAGTTCTGGCAGCAGCAGTTGCTCGGAACCAACAGCTTCGCAGCTAAATACTAGATGCTCATTAAAGAAGTAACAGAAGATTTATCACGTAGAGGATTCCTAGGAGCACTTGGTGCAGCAGGTGCTGCTGCTGTGGCTCCGGGCATGGCACAGGCCAAAGCAGCCCCACATGCCAAGCCCGCAGTAGATCCACACAGCACAAAAGTTCAACAGGTTGTACAGGCTCCTAAAGTAGATCCTGACACAGCACGCCGTATCTTGTCAGCACACGCCATACAGTCGGGCATGACTGAGCCAACAGAACTAGCACAGTTCCTGGCACAATGCAGCGCAGAAACAGGCAACTTTGCACACCTAGGTGAGATAGGTCGTCCTGCTAAACTAGCACACAAATACGCACACAGCACAGGCAATGCTGGACAAAATGATGCTCTTGAGTATGCTGGCCGTGGCTTCATACAGCTGACTGGTAAAAACAACTATATTGCAGCCGGTGCCGGAGTACATAATGACGAAAGTTACTATGTAGAATATCCCAGCAGAGCAGCGGATCCACAAGAAGCTGCCAAAATTGCCACTTGGTTTTGGAACAAGAATGTCAAGCCGCGTGTTCGCAACTTTGCTGACACTGCTACAGTTACTAGAGCTATCAATGGACGTGCAGCACCACAGCACGAAATCAAAAAGCGTGACCAATTGTTTGCTACCTATTATCCAGCGGTCAAACAGTGGGCGTCAAGAAAGGCCTAACATGAAACAAGAACAACTAAAACTATCTAAATTGGAATGGGTATTCTACATTGGTGCAGCAGCCGCTTGGTGTGTTTGTTTTTCCACTTTGATTGAACCCGAAGTACGACTACTGTTAAAATACTTAACAGCATGATACGCAAATTAATTCTGTTGCTTGCCTTTGCAGCAAGCACAGTGTCGGCCCGTGACATAACAGCAACTAGTTGGTTAGTTGCAGACGAAGCAGGCACTGTACTACACAGCCAAAACATAGATCAAGTACAACCAATTGCCAGTATTAGCAAACTAATGACTGTCATGGTTGTCATGGATGCACATCAAGATCTTAAAGAACGCATAGGCGGTTATACCAGAGAAGAGCACATACAATTGGCTCTAGTCAAAAGCGACAACAAGAGTGCTGCCTTACTATGTGATGCCTACCCCGGTGGCAAAGATAGCTGTGTACGTGCAATGAATGCCAAAGCACAAGAACTACACATGACCAATACACGCTTTATTGAAGCAACCGGACTCAGTGTATTCAATGTCAGCACAGCAAATGAACTGATCAATTTAGTACAGGCAGCAAGTCACTATGACGTCATTACTGCCGCAGCACATACCAGTACAGCCAAAGTTCGAGTAAAGAAACGCTGGTTTGTATTTCACAACACCAATCCCATCATTGGATACAATCAACACGTTATAGTCAGCAAAACTGGCTACATACGAGCCAGTGGAGGTTGTTTGGTAATGATGTTAGATACGGAAGTCGGGCGCCGTATTCTAGTGCTACTTGGTAGCAAAAACACGCACACCCGAATTCCTGAAGCGGAAATTATTATCCGCAATACTGATTAAAAGAACAAAAACACGCCTTGCGCTGACAGCAACAAGCCCAGTCCGGCTACAAAAAAGCTGCCCCAGAACATGCTCATACTAACAGCAAGGATACTGGCGGACAGTACAACAATGCTCAATTGATATAGTGTACCAGCAAAACCAATCCAAGGGCTTTGCTTTTTAGCCTTGTCACGTTCTGCTTCAAGAGCACGTGCCTTGGCCATTAATTCTCGTTTACCTTCGCCTGTGGCAGGTTCGCTTTCATAGCGAGCAATTTTGGCCTCTAGTTTTTCCACACGTTCAGTATCTTTACGTGCCACAGCAGCTTCTAGATTTTGTTCAGCCAACATCTGTTTGATACTCTTGGCTTCATAAAAACTCCAAACGTCATTGGCTGCAATAGTGTCATTGAGTGTTTGGCTACTTAACTTGTTACCATACCAGCTATTAACTGCTAGTATTAAGGCAAACACTGAAATGACCATACCAGCACGGTCCTTCATCTTTGCTTCGCTTGCTTGACGTGCCTGAATGTCAAAGGCAGTTGCATCTTTAGGTACCTTGGCTTGTTTGTTAACCAAGTTTAATACTGAATCGAATAAGGCCATTGATGTCTCCTGTTATTATTGTTATCGACACAGTATTTATTTGAGTAATCGCTGTTTAACCTCTTGCAGGTACTCGTGGTCGGGCTCAAATCTAAAATGATATTTGCTGTGATTGTTTGGCTGTCGTCCATTGTTAAACTGCATGAGCACCCCTTCAAAGTTGTCAACAAGTTCGTTAACAATAATTTCTTTGAACTTGCCATAAAAGTGATTGTAGTTGTAGACCAATACTTCTTTCATTTCTGCATACATGTCATCTAGTTCACCTTTGCTTAGGGCACACAGCTTTTCTATTTCAGCAGTGATCTTTTCTATGCGTACATAATGATCTTCTTCTGTATCGTAGCTTTCGTCAATCCAACGATCAAAGGTCTTGAACCCATAGCTTTTTAAGTAGGCAAGGTTGCCCGGAGCAGCTACTAATATGAAAGGCCTTTGTGCTACAATAGGCTTAAACACTTTTTCAGTAAGGTGCAGCTTGGGAAGGAAATAGACAGTTTCAGTTACAACGTGCCAAAATGCACTAGTCAATTGATCAAGATCAACTTCGGCACTGAGTGCTCCGTGAGGTTTGTCAGTATCAATTATCAATGGATGTTCAAGGTGTCTAAGTACCTGATAAACTTTTACCTTGGCCTGTGTGGTCAATGGGCAATCTGCCGAAGTAATGGTTTCCTGCCAAGTGCCGTTTTTGTCACGCAAGGGCAAACTAACCAGTCCATGTTTAACTAGATCTTGACTTATTAAATTACTAACCAGATGCAGTCTGTAGCTACGTAATTCTGATATAAGGTTGTTGTAACATATAAATACTTTATTGAAACCGTCAAACAAATCAGGTCTTACGTACTGAAAATTTCGATACCAATCAAGTGCAGCAAATCCGTGAAAGAAATAATACCAATCGTAATTTGTTTCTGTGTACCAGTCGTATGGTGACGGATTACCTTTGAGGCATTGTTGCTTGAAATCGGAAATTTCGCTATTAGCAATTATTCGTAATTTCCTTGCCCCTGCTTCGTGTATTGGAAAAACATGATAATCAGACTCAGGGCCTATGATAGGAGTAAAATCGTATAAGGGTTCTTGATCAAGAAAGTAACAACAGATACTGGCACCTGCAAAAGAACCGATATCTGTATGAAGACGTTGGTCATGTTTGTTTTGAACGTACATGTATTCGTCGTAAGTACCAAATGGTGTAAAATAAAAGGTATGACTATTTTTATATTTTGATATTAGATTGTCATGCAGAATTTGATAAAATTTATCTAAGGAAAACATAAATGAATGTAGGATTTATTGGAATTGGAAAACTAGGAATGGCCTGTGCCGAAGTAATGGCTACCCGGCACTCTGTTACTGGATATGATATTTATCGTAAAGATAGCGATAAAATTAAAATTGCTGATACACTGAGTGAGGCAGTTGTTGGGCAAGACATTATCTTTATCGCTGTACAAACTCCACATGATCCCAAGTACGGTGGCGCTGAACCCATTACACATCTTGAGAACGTGGACTTTGACTATACCATTGTTGAGAATGTGCTCAAGCAGGTCAATGCCTATGTTAGGCCTAATCAGCTGGTTGTATTGATTAGTACAGTATTGCCTGGCACTACTCGTGAACGCTTACGCCCACTGATTACAAATGGCCGATTCATTTACAATCCTTATCTAATTGCCATGGGCTCAGTTGAATGGGACATGGTCAACCCTGAAATGGTTATTATTGGCACAGAAGATGGCAGCGTAACTGGAGATGCAGCAGAACTGATTGAGTTCTATCGTGGCTTGATGCAAAACGATCCACGTTATGAAGTTGGCACATGGGATGAAGCAGAGTGCATTAAGGTCTTCTATAATACCTTTATCAGCGCCAAGATCGGTTTAGTAAACATGATCCAGGACGTTGCAATAAAGCAGGGAAACATCAACGTTGATGTTGTGACAAACGCACTTGCAAAATCAAGTATGCGAATCATGGGACCTAAATATATGACTGCGGGGTTAGGAGATGCAGGCCCGTGCCACCCACGTGACAACATTGCTCTACGCTTCTTGGCAGAGAAGTTAGAACTGGGCTATGATCTGTTTGATGCTATCATGCGGGCCAGAGAAAAGCAGGCTAAACTAATGGCACTGGCTTTAGTGGAACAAGCCGAGCTGTACGAACTGCCTATCTACATACATGGTAAGGCCTATAAACCAGATGTAGACTATTTGGAAGGCAGCTACAGTTTGTTGGTTGGACACTACTGTACTGAGTTTGGACACGAGCCTACATACATTGATCCATTAACAGAAGCAACAACTCCTGCAAGTATTAAAGGTGTTGTGTTATTGGCACACAATCGCATAATAACTTATGGTTATGCGGGTGTGGATCAAGCACAGCAACAGTATTGTGAGTTTGAAGCGGGCAGTATCATTGTTGATCCATGGCGCACATATCCACGTGACACAGCAGGCATAAAGGTCTTACACTATGGCAATACACGCCAGGTATAAGATCCCAGTATTTTGGGACGACGAATACCGACAGTTGGTTTATACACAAGAGGAGTTCAATGACTCTGCCAGTATCCAACGTTGGACCAGTATGGGCTACACCAATCAATTTACTGGCTACATGGCCGACATGCGTACACAACAGCCTAGCTGGAATGATCAGTTTGTAAAAATTTATCAAGACTTGGGCTGGAAGGATATTGGCACCAGTTATTACCGCATGGACACTGGAACAGTTTTGCCAACACATAGTGACTTATATGCAAGATATGTTACAATACATAACTTGCAAGGACGTGAAGATACTATTCGTCGTGCAGTGATATTTTTAGAAGACTGGCAACCAGGACACTACAGCGAGATTAATGGTGTAGGTATGGTAAACTGGACAGCAGGCACAGTATTAGAATGGAGTTATGATACTCCACACGCAGCAGCCAATATTGGTATTGCACCGCGTTACACACTTCAAATAACAGGACATGTATGATTTCAAGTTACAACGAGTGGGACCCACTTAAAAAAATTGTGGTAGGAGATGCTACACATGCCAATTGGCCAGTGTTAGATAAAGTCTTTCGAGCAGAAGAAGAGAATACATTGTGGAAGGAAACCCCACTCCCATCAGGTCCAGTGCCTCAATGGATCATTGATGAAACTAATGAAGATTTGCATATACTATGCGAAACACTTGCCAAGCTAGGTGTAGAAGTTGTGCGCCCAGATTCATTGAACTTCCAAGTACACGATGGCATGTACAACTATTGCCCACGCGATCGCTTTCTAGTTTACGGCAATACCATTGTGGACCCTGCTATGATGTATCCTTGCCGTGACATGGAATATCAATGTTATATGGATATCTTGCCAGATGCTGCTCACATTTATCACATGCCTCGTAAAGATGGGCTAGTATTTGATGCGGCCAATGTTTGCAGACTTGGTGACAGCATGTTATATCTTGAATCAGCAAGTGGTAACCGTGCGGCATATGATTGGTTATGCAGACAGTTTCCCGCAGTCAATATTGAACTTTGTAACTTCTACGCAGGAGTGCATATTGACAGTACCATTGTACCTTTGCGAGAAGGACTTGTGATGCTAAATGGTTCCCGAGTAAATGAAACAAATTGTCCCCAAGTATTTGATCAATGGGATAAGATCTACGTTGACGATGTAGTAGCACAAGGATTCCACGAATATCCCTATGCCAGTAAATGGATTGCACTCAACATGTTGGTAGTTGATCCACACACAGTCATCTGTGATAAAAATCAAACTGAATTGATTAAAAAACTTGAACAATCTAGTTTTACTGTTATTCCACTGGAACTACGCCATAGTCGCACATTAGGTGGCGGGTTCCATTGTGTTACACTTGATTTACACCGTAGCAAATAAATACAGCATAATAAGAAAGAATTATGACAGGATTTGCAACTATAGGTGATGTCAATGTGTTGGCACTCAAGAACAACAGTCGAACTCAAGACGTGGTAAACAAGAAGCAGGATATCTTAGATAGTCTGGCGCAGTACTATAATCTTGCGCCCACGAATGTACTGTTTGTGGGATTTAGCAGTTTTGTATTGGCACGTTTCCCAGAGGAAATCGCCATTACCGCGGTAAGTGAAGAAGTACAGCAGTACCTGCGAGCACAGGGCGTTAAGTTTCGTTACATTCCCGAAATTGAATTGCTAAACTATCGCAAGCAATTTGAAGTAGTTGTAGCCGTTGACGAGTACTTTACCTACGCCGACAGCGACCAAGCACAAAAAGAAAATGTGGCACAGATTTGTAGCCTCGCCACAGACTATGTGATAACTACATTACGAGACTACAAAAACCAAGACTACAAAGAGCGAGAGTTCAGTCAGCCTAGCATTGTACGTGACGGAGATGCCAGCACGGTCTTTTTGGAAAGCCACGCTTGGAGCCAAAAAGACCGTGCAAATTGGACCAGCATGATCTATGCTATTGACCAAACAGATAATACCATGCAGAGTTTTGGTGCGTTTGATCGACGTACCATGTACTTTAAACAGTTGGCTAACTTTAGCGCAGCAGTAGGAGCAGAAGATTTTGTAGTTCACAAGAACCTTATGTACAAGGGACTTATTCGAAAAAACTATGAGCACGTGATCACAATCACTTTCAACTAATGTCCAAGGATATATTCGAAAATTTAGTAACAGACATCACAGCAGAAGTATTACAACAGGTACAAGAACAAATTGGTACCGTTGTAACTGCCGCCGTTGTCAACAGGCTTGATGAACTGATCAGTGGTGACTACATTGACCGAATGGTCAATACACGCATCGAACAACAGTTGCACAACTTCACTCCCAATGTATCACACCTTGATGAGCGTTTGGAAACCGTTGCTAGGGACACAGCAGAGCAGATGATTGCTACTGCAAATGGACTGGTAAAAACAATGGTCAACGAGCGTATTGCATCTTATGATCTTGGCGGCATGATTGTGGAGCAGGTGAATCTAAAACTAGATCCCAACAATGCACACTACCCATTTCCTGACGCCAGCATTGACAGTGCCGCACTGGATCTCAAAGATTTAGTCATTACAGGCGACCATGTTGTAGGCGGAGTTATTAAAAACTTTGGCAGCACAGGTATTGACGATCAAGCAACAGATTGTCGTGTTACTATTCTTGATCAAGGTACAATATTTGAAAACACACTCTACGCACCAAGAGTTGAAGTCAAGGGTGGTGCAATCATTGATGGCGACCTAGACATTCAGGGACGCATTGTAGATGGTCCTGCGTATCAACAGTTGATCAGTGATGCAGCAGGTGCAGCCAAAGCAGTTATTACTGATGACGTGCTGACTGCACACCAAGACAAGATCTTTGAACGTATCCTAACAGAAGGACTTGACCTAGGCAAGATCAGTCTCAACGGACGTGTGATTGTTGATGGACAACGCTTGCTCAATGTGTTCCACAGCCAGCTACAGTCAGTGGGCATACTGCAAGATCTACAAACCTCAGGTGAAACACTCTTAAGTGAAACAGTCTATGCCAGCAATAAGCGTGTAGGTGTAAACACCATGAGTCCCAATGCTGCACTCAGTGTATGGGACGAAGAAGTTGAAATCAACATTGGTAAACTACGTCAAGACACGGCAGAGATCTCCGCCGAACGTGGCACATTGGTATTGAGCAGCAATCAACAACAAAACTTGACCATTGAAGCTGATGGTAGTGTAACTGTTAAAACTATCAAGATAGGCAACTTGACTTTTACATCTGCTGCAACTCCTCCCAACTACGATGCAGTGCGTGGTATGATTGTATTCAACGAGAATCCAAATTTGGGAGGACCACTGGGATGGGTCAGCCTCGGTGATGCACGTTGGGCCAACTTTGGCATCATAGACTAACATGTCCAATCAGAAGATATTTTGTAATGTGCCTTGGACCAATACGCACATATATTGGGACGGCAGTTTTGGCATGTGTTGCAGTGAACGTCACGCACCACATCAAGAACCCACAAAATACAATCTAAAAAACATGACTGTGGCACAGTGGTATGCTACAGATGTCATGAACCAAGCACGTGAACAAATCAAGGGTAGTCAACCCTTGTCACAATGCACAGCCTGCTATCGAGAAGAAGCAGTGGGATACGAAAGTCGACGTATCAAAGAAAACTTCAAGAGCGTAATTTTTACAGAACAGGCATTTGAACGCAGCTATCAACAGAGTCCCATGTATGCTGCCTTTGAGAATCCCATTGGTGCTAGACAACCTGTTGATTGGCACGTGGATCTAGGCAATGAATGTAACCTCACCTGCAGAATGTGCAGACCCAGCGCCAGCAGTAAGATATCCAGTCTCTACACCAAGTGGCAACTGATAGATGTCAGTGCCAATCGCAACTGGACACTAGATCCACTGTCATGGCAAAACTTTACAGATAGCGTACTGGCAACACCCAATCTAAACAGAATACATTTCATGGGCGGCGAGCCCCTGCTGAACAAGCGTTTTCCTGAACTGTTAGACTTTCTACTAGACAACGACAAAGCCAACGTGTCAATTAGTTTTGTAACCAACGGAACACTATTTGATCAAACCATTGTAGATAGACTGAAACGATTCCGCAGTTGTGATATTGAAGTCAGCATTGAAAGTATTGAATCCAACAACGACTATTTGCGTACAGGAACTGATACAACTGTGGTCATGGGCAACATAGCCAAATTGGTCCAGCAACAGTCAGACACGTTTCATGTAGTATTGAGAAGTGCGCCACAACTACTCAGCATTAACAACTATTATAAATTAATTGCTTGGGCATGGCAACAACAATTACCCTTACAAGGCATTCCGGTAACTGCACCTGAATACCTACAGATATCAGTTCTACCTTGCAAATTACGACAACAGTTTGTCGAACATTATCAACGGGTAAAGGATTCAATTGATCCCGGACAGTTTACTGGATTGGCTACTGGACGTAATGTAGGCACGTTGAATACAACTTTGCGTAGAGAATGTGATGCAATGATTAATTTGTTGGGTGCTCCTGAACCCAATGATGTAGCAAAACTGAGACAAGAACTGGCTGTTTGGTTACAACGTTGGGACCGTGAGTACAAACTAGATGCATACAGTTACTATCCCGAGTACCGAGAGTTTTTAGATGCAATACAATACCAAGTTTAAGATTGGACTTGTACCGCACGGTGCCGCCTGTATCAACTATGGACTAGATGGTGTTGATGTGACTAAGGGATTGCAGTTAGCAGAGCCTTGCGAGCTCAACTTTAATTTGGATTTAGCAGCAGGACCGCATGAATTGTTCATTGACTTTTACAACAAGCCCGACAATGATCCTGACATGGCTGTTGAAATTGCCTATGTAGAGTTTGAAGGTATGCGACTAGATCGTTTCAAGTGGAGCAGTACCTACACACCAGTGTATCCTGAACCCTGGGCAAGTGAGCAAACAAAAGTATTACCCAGTGTGTATCACGGATCGACCTACATGGGTTGGAACGGACGTTGGTGCCTACACTTTTCGACGCCCATTTTTACTTGGATTCACCAGCTAGAACACCTGGGCTGGATCTACACTTGACCCCTAATGGCAAACATGCTATAATACAGCATGACTACACATTCTATTCCGCGCATTGGCTTTGCCTGCAAGTACTCTGAACTTGACGCAAAAGGGCAACCTGCGTCAGTTCCTGAGCTCAATCTCAAAGGTACCACTGTGGCTTGGCTTAAACGCCAGACTGCTAGTGTAGCCGATGACAAGATGTGGGAAATTGTT
>Ga0208738_1000271_pt1 | contig 15133 bp, 14 predicted proteins | sample CryBogCBE21Jul09_FD_184561 | JGI IMG/M metagenome (GOLD analysis project Ga0208738, IMG submission 184561) | Freshwater microbial communities from Crystal Bog, Wisconsin, USA - CBE21Jul09 (SPAdes) | ecosystem: Environmental > Aquatic > Freshwater > Lake | place: Crystal Bog, Wisconsin, USA... | reverse complement strand
TGATTATGAGGTGGGCACTTGGACACCAGCAATAAATGCTACGGGAGTATCATATTCTTCTCAAATTGGAACTTATACTAAGGTTGGTAGGGCTGTAACTGTTCAGTTTTATTTGACTTTTACTACGTGGTCTAGTGCTTCTGGAAATATAGTAGTTTCAGGTTTGCCGTTTACTTCGCTTACAACAGCAAGTACATACGAAGAATATTCTATTCCTTATTTTACAAATGTCACATTACCTAGTGGCTGTACAGTTCTTGGAGGCGAGTTATCACCAAATTCAAACGGCTTATTATTGTACGGTGTGGGTAGTGCTGTAGCAGGATATTCACCACTTCAATATGGAACTGCCATTACAAACTCAGGTACAGGCAAGTTATTGTTAGCTACACTTACATACCAAGCTAATTTCTAAGGACAACAAATGCCAATTATAGGAAATCCAATTACGCAGTCGGCTTTTATAGCAGATACATTCAATGGTGGACAAACTGTCTATTCAATGAGTGTAGCACCTGCTAATACGGCTAGTGTGATTGTAGCAGTACATGGACTAGTTCAAGATCCTAGCACCTACGCAGTTAATGGTAATACATTAACATTTACTGCGGCACCCCCAAGCGGTACTGGTAACGTCAGTGCTAGATACTTAGGTGTGCCAGCTAGCGGAGTTGTAACCACTGCTTATCGTACGGTAACAGATTTTACTGCAATTAGCGGACAGACTATTTTTACTCCGCCAAGTTATACTGCTGGATTCATTGATGTATATCGTAACGGTATTAAATTAGGCGCGGCAGATTATACAGCAACCAATGGAACAACTATTACACTTTCTACAGCATCGGTAGCAGGCGATCTTGTTGAAATTGTTAGTTTTTATGTTAGCAGTGTGTTAAATGCAATACCAGCACAAGCTGGAGCAGTTGGTAGCACATACCTAGCACCTAGTCTTACGCTTACAGGTACAACTACAGCTAGTACAATTACTAGTGCTCCTGCAACTAATTTAGCATTACAAGCCGCTGGCGCTACAGCAATAACAGTTACACCAGCAGGATTAGTTGGCGTAGGTATTAGTCCTAGTGTTCCATTAGATCTTTATGCAGGTCAAACAACAACATATTCAACTAGTACAAGTGCCAGTGCTTTATTAAGAATTTTTAACAGTGCCACCGGCGCTACAAATTTACCAGCTATGATTGCTTATCAAACTAGAGATAATGATCAAACTGGAAGTTTATGGAATGTAGGAGCCATTGCCGGATCTGGAAGTAATTTATCATCATTCGCTTTTCAATATCAGACAGGTAGTTCCACTTTTGCAGAAGCAGTACGTATAGATTCTAACGGCAATTTTTTAATAGGAGCTACATCATATTCAGGTAGCACAACTTTAAAGAATTCTTTTATTCAAGGAAACTCCGGAGGGTTGCCGTTTATAATGACAGGCGGTAGTGTGCAAAGTCCTACGGCTAGTACTAACTATGCTGTTTACACATTTGGAACATATCAATCAACAGCATTTATGCTAATGCTAAGTTATGAAAATAATGGCGGGGACGGTGCTGACCAAAGTGCAATTTATGTCGACTCTGGTACTAGCTCTTACGGTGGCGGATTTAGTGTAACAAAATTATCCGGTGGAACTATATTCAGTGTAAGTCGATCGACTTCTAGTTTAGTCGTTCAAATTACAAGCGGTGGTGGTGCTGGAACATTTTTACAATGGCAATTGTTCTTATTACAATCAAGTGGCGCTTAATTAACAGGATAATATATGACACAAGCAACAAACTTAGCCGCATTAGGTAGTTATATAACAGCTAGCAGTACTGGTCAGATTATTATTAATAATGCCGGTAGTCTCGGATTGTATGACTCTACAGTACCAGGAATATATTTCCAAAGACCTGTAACTACTAGTGAAGTTAATGTACCATACATACGGGCACAAGCTAATGGAACTACTACAACTGATTTAGCACTTGGAGCTAGCAGTTCAAGCGGAAAAATATTGTTTTATACCGCAGGAACTAATGTAGGATCATTTGACCCTAACGGTTCTTTTAATATTTTAAGTTCTACTAACTTCGGTAGTCTAACACCAAATGCGATAAACGGAAATTTATCAATAGGTGGCATTGGCCCAGCACACACTATCAGTTTTGGTACAAGTAACTCGGGTGCCACTGGTTGGGTAGAGCGTTTAAGATTATACAACAATGCCGCTCAAGGAAGTGCTGGAATTACAAGTTACGAAACTATAACCTTTGGTACTCCTAACGCCGGCATTACATTTGATAACAGTAGTGCATCAGTTAACAGCACATTAAATGATTATGAAACAGGAACTTGGAGTCCAACTTTCAATAATTTTAACGTAACTACTGGCTGGTCTTTTGGGGCGGCGCGATATACAAAAATAGGTAGAATAGTTTATATTTCAGTTAGTATCGTTCCCGGCAGTGCTACATTGATTTCCACTGCAAACTCTTCTTATATTGGCGGATTGCCATTTTATGTAGGAGGTGGTATTAACAGTCCTTGTGCATTTGCTACCAACTACATTGATACATTAGGTACTGGTGCAATATATGGAACTACTGGCATTTATACTCCAACAATGAGCGTAAACACAGCTAAAACTATATTTGTAACTGGTGTATATGAAGCTACATTCTAAGGATAAAATATGGCACTAACACAATTACCAGGAACAATGATTGCAACGTCTACTACGTTGACAACTCCTACAATTACTACACCTACAATTAATACAGTCACTAGTGCAACTGGCCAGCCTCTAGTATTACAAACAAATAACGGCACAACTGCTGTGACTATTAATACTAGCCAACAAGTTTCTTTTGTTAACAATGTTAGTATGCCTAACACATTTGGTTTTAAGAATCGTATAATAAATGGTGCAATGGCTATTGATCAAAGAAACTCAGGAAGTTCATATACGCCGACTAGTTCGTCACCTTATACGGTTGATAGATGGGCCGGGTACAGTAATCAAGCTGGAAAATTTACAACACAGCAAGTAGCAGATGCTCCTGCAGGATTTACTTACTCAACAAAAATTACATCGTCTTCTGCATACAGTGTTCAGTCTAACGATTATTTTAGTTTTTCACAACAAATAGAAGGATATAATGTACAAGACATAGCGTGGGGTACCGTTAACAGTCAATACAGTACTTTAAGTTTTTGGGTCAAATCTTCGTTAACTGGTTCATTTGGCGGTTCTATACAAGATTCAGCTGAACAAGTTTGTTTTGCCTTTACTTACACAATCGCTTCGGCAAACACTTGGCAATATCAGACTGTGACAATTTTACCGTATGCAGTCGTTAACGGAACATGGGGTAGAACTAATGGTAGTGGATGCTTTGTGTGGTTTGGTCTTGGAGCAGGATCTGGTAGAACACAATCTGTGACAAATCAGTGGACTAGTGCGCAAAATCTACAGCCCACTGGTACTACACAAGTTGTTGCAACTAACGGAGCAACTATACAATTTACCGGAGTCCAATTAGAAGTAGGTACACAGGCCACAAGTTTTGACTATCGAGATTATGGTCGAGAATTAATGATGGCTCAGAGATACTACTGGCAAGATGCCAATGTTAATTATAGGTTAGCTTTATTAGATGGCGGTAATGCAGATTATCCTAGCCTATACATAACCTATCCTGTACCTATGAGAACTGCAAGCCCATCATGCACATTTTTAACCGTAAGTGCGTTTTATTATAATTATTCAGGACAAAGATATTTTACACCATCAGGAGGAACTGCTGGATTTAGTGGAACACCTACAACATTATATGCCATTCCTAGATTAGGAGGCATTTCAAATTATCCAGGTAGCACTTATGCACAATGTACAGGCCAATGGAATGTTCAAATAGCAATCAGTACGGAACTTTAAAATGACAACATATAAATTAGTTAATAATCCAGACGGAACACTTGGTGGAGTGTCTCGTTCTGACGGATGGGGATTTTTATTGCATAACGATAATACCGATTATCAACAATTTAGGCGAGATCTTAACAACGGTGCTACGCTAACTGATCATACAGGTACTCCTATGACATCAGATCAAATTGCTGAATTTTTAAAAGGACTGGCATAACATGGCACTAGTTTTTCCATCATCACCAACAGTAGGACAACTGTTTTCAAACGGAGCAAACAACTGGATCTACGATGGCGTAGCTTGGGTTGTTGCACCTAATTATGGCTATATTCCGATAGCCACAAACTTAGACGCCGGAGATTTGCTCCTAAACAAGGATGCGTTTGGAGTAGAGCAAGAGGGAGATATTGTAGTAATCGATGCTATGTTTGCGGGACCTTTAGCTACAATAGATTTTGAAGCGGCTGGGCCCGCAACAGCTAACCCAATTTAAATAAATACAAATAACTAGGAAAACAAGAGATGCCATATCAAATACAGCTTAGAAGAGGCACTACAGCACAAAATACAGCGTTTACCGGTGCTATCGGAGAGCTGACTGTTGACACCACTTTAAATATCGTACGTGTACAAGACGGTAGTACAGCGGGTGGCTGGCCTTTAGTAGGTGCCTCTGCTATACAAACATTAACTAACAAAACCCTAACAGCACCTGTTATAAATGGTGGATTAACCATAGATAACATTACAGCTACAGGTACACTAGCATTATCTAGTGCAAGTGCTAGCCATTTAATCAGCAGTAACTTAGCTAGTACCAGCACTACGACAGGTGCCCTAGTAGTTACAGGCGGACACGGAGTTGGCGGAAACTTAAACGTAGGCGGCAATATATCAGCGGCTGGTACAATATCAGTTGGCGGATTAAACTTAAAAAGCCTGGCTATAGCTATGTCAGCGGCTTTGTCATAACCTGGAATTACAATGAGCGCACAAATAAAATTAAGAAGAGACACAGCGGCTAACTGGACCAGTGTGAATCCCGTATTGGCCAGCGGTGAACCAGGACTAGAAACTGACACACTCAAAGTCAAATATGGTGACGGTTCTACAGCTTGGAACTTGTTATCATACCCACAAGTAACATTTCCATCAACTATTAGTAATGCTACTACAGCTACTAATCTAAGTGGAGGTTCCGCAAATCAACTGGCATTTCAAACAGGTGCAGGAACTACTAGTTTTATTTCTGCGCCTACACAAGTTGGTTATTTACAGTGGACAGGTACTGGTTTTAACTGGGCCAACAGTATTGTTAATGCTAGTCAATTGAATGGTACAAACTTAGCTACAAACATTGTTAGTTCAAGTTTAACCACAGTTGGAACACTAAATAGCCTAACAGTTGGTGGGCAGACTAATATTACAGTAGGTACACAAAGTTCTAGCAGTACAACTGGAGCACTAGTAGTTACAGGTGGTATTGGTGCTAGCGGTAACATTTATACCGCAGGAAATATGGTAGTATCAGCAACTACCGCTAGTACTAGTACTACTAGTGGAGCATTACAAGTAGCTGGTGGAGCAGGTATAGCTGGCAATACTTATATTGGTGGAAATTTAATAGTTACTGGAACAATTACAACATTAACCGGTGAAACAATTACTGGTAATTTGAGTGTTTCTGGTACAGAAACCTTGGGCGGACAAAATCTTAGAAGTTTGTCATTAGCAATGGCGGCCGCACTAAGTTAACGATAAATAAAGAATCACGGAGATTTAAATGGCAAAAGCACAACTTAGACAGTACGTTTTTAATGCTACATTGGGACAAATTGAAATCCCAGGCAAGATAGACCTACAACAATTATTGGTTATTACTGATACTACCAAAAACGTAATACTTTACAACTTTGCAGATCCTACATTCTTAGGAACTACAATATCATTTAGTCGTGCTAACGACCTAAATTTTATCAATGCATTGGACAATTCGGACGGTACAACTACTATTCAGTTGAACGCCGCTACACTTACTAGTATTGCCGCTAACAGCATTACCAGCAGTGATACTCTACAGATTTTATACGAACAACCATTCCAGTATGTTCGTAGCCCAGAAATTGGTACAGACGCTTTTGAACGTCAACGTGTTGCCGCTCCACAAAGTTTACTAGACGCTGACTTTGAATATGGTATGCAACCAACAAAATGGTTGACCATCAGTCAACAACGTGCTTATCCAGCGATTTATGAAATTCCTGGTACTGATCTTACTGTTACAGCCGCTACTACAGATGCATCTTCAGCATCAGGTGGCGCTACTACAGCAGAATCATTAATCACAATTACTACATCAACCGCGCATGGTTATACCAATGGACAAGCGATTACAATCCGTGGTTTTAACTCAGCTTATCAAGGTTATGATCGTGCAGAAGGTTCTTTCGTTGTATATACAGCTTCAACATATACATTTACCTACTATGCAAAGGGTAAAGTTGGCTACAATAATAACGATAACATTTATACTCCATTTATTCAACTACGCCAAGGTGGATTCTATACAGGATCAAACATCAACGCAGTTGTTTCAGCTACAGCAACAGCAACAAACGCTACAGGTAACTTAGTTACTGTTACAACAACTACTGGTATGCAAGTAGGCGGTGCAATTACATTTAACACAGTTAATACCAATGCTATTGCTACAGGTCAAGCTAACTTAGCTGGTACAACTAATGCTAACTATATTACATTTGGTAGTACACAAGGTATGTATGCTAACATGCCTTTATACTTCTCTGGTGTTAGTTTTGGCGGTTTAACAACTGGTACAACATACTATGTACAAACTATTGTTGATAGTCGTACAGCTACAGTTGTAACTACTAGTAGCGGTTCAACTAACCCAACATTAACAGCCACAATTGGTGGTAACATGTATGTAGTCGGTGGTGCTAGTTTTGGTGGTTTAACAGCCGGTACACAATACTATATTGCAAGTATTCCAACACCAGGTGCAAACGGTACAATTACTGTAAGTAGCAACCAAGTTTATACCACAACAATTACAGCAACTAACTCAAGCAACAACTATGTAACATTTGGTACAACTGCCAACATGACATTAGGTGAAGCAGTTGTTACTGGCGGTAGTGGTGCATTTGGTGGCTTATCAAACAGCACAACTTATTATGTTTTCCAGATTATTGATAGTCGTAACGCAATTTTAACCACTGCGGCTGGTAGTATTCTTCCATTGACACTGACCAGTACAACTACTGGATCTTTAAGTGCAACAGTTGGTGTAGCAGTTACACTGTCTACAGCTAGTGGATTCTTATCTGTAGTTTCAGTTAACCAACCAACTTGGACATATTCAACACCATCAGTAGCATCAACACTAACTGGTGCTGTTATCAGTGGTAACAGTTTAACATTTAGTGGATCAAGCGGCGCCGCAGTAGCAGTTGGTATGGCAGTGGGTAACGGTATTGGTACTCAGGTGCCAAGCGGTACAGTTATTATCAGCGGTTCAGGTACAAGTTGGACATTGAGTACTAACACAGGTAGTGTAAGCTCAACAACATTGTATACTTACAGCACAGCGGCAACAGTTACAGTTAACACAATCAGCAACCATGGATTTACTCCTGGCGATACTATCAACGTAGTATTGCTAACAGCTGATAACGGTACTAACAACAACAACTTGGTAGCTGGACCATTCTTCGTTGAAACAGTTCCAAGTTTAACAACATTTACCTATACAGCTCGTGCTAACGGTTTAATTACTGGTACATTAAATGCCCAAATGTATGCTCGTCCAGACAGCTTCTATTCACATAGACCATTTGACGGCGGTGTGCAGTTAGGTACTGGATTACCAAGTCATGGTAGCCAAGCAATACGTATGAGTAAGAAGTATATTCGTTACCAATCTGGTAAGGCTATTAACTTTAACACTGGTTTGCTAATGGCTCCTAACTATTTTGTACGTGCAGTTAGTGCCAACACAACTTCATACTTAACAGGTGTTACAATCAGCAACATCAGCAACGCAGGTGTTGTTACAGTTTCAAGCCCAATTAGTGTAACGCAGGGTAGTATTGTTACTATTGTAGCTACCAACGTAGGCACTAGCGGATTTACTAGCGGTATCTACTTTGTAACAGCAACTACATCAAGTAGTTCAACATTTACTATTGCTAACAGTTATATTAACACAGGTGCTAACCCAGCTTACCCAACTATTACACCTATTTCAATCACAGGTGGTGCAGTAACAGCTACATGTACTATTGCTCCAGCTATTACAATCGTAACAGACGATGTAGACCATGGATGTCAAATTGGTGCCTTAGTAACTCTAAGTGGTGTATTAACACAGGGTTATAACACAGTTGGTGCCGGTGCCCAACCAGTACAAGCTATTATTGACGAGCGTACACTTGTTATTGCCGCTACTGGCGTATTAGGTCTAGCCAGCGGTGTTACAGGTGCTACAGTTGTTGACCCAGCATTATTAAGCATTAACAACTGGTCAGGCGCTACTGTACGTTCAGGAACATTTGATGAACAAAACGGTGTTTACTTTGCCTATGACGGTTTGAATGTATATGCAGGTCGTCGTTCAAGTACATTCCAGTTAGCTGGTACTGTTTCAGTCATAGTTGGTTCAGGACAAATTGTTGGTATCAATACACGCTTTACAAGTCAACTATGGGCAGGTGATCGTATTGTTATCCGTGGTATGACACACTTGGTAACACAAGTTGTATCAGATACATTAATGTATGTTAACCCACAATATCGTGGTTATGCAAGTCTAAGTGGTATTAAGATTACCAAAACAATCGATCGTTTAATTCCACAAAGTCAGTGGAACGTGGACCGTTGCGATGGATCTAATAGCCCATTCAACCCAAGCGGTTATAATTTAATTCCAACTAAAATGAACATGGTCTGTGTACAATGGACATGGTATGGTGCTGGATTTATTGACTGGATGTTCCGTGGACCAGAAGGCAAGTACATTACTGTACACCGTCTACGTAACAACAACTTAAACAACGAAGCGTGGATGAGAGCTGGTAACTTGCCAGTACGCTATGAAGTGCAAAACGAAAGTGCTCGTACAAATACAGTTGGTACTGTAAACGTCGGTGCTAGTGATACTGTGATACCAGTTAACGACACTACACAGTTCCCAGTACCAGCAACTTATTTTAGCCAAGCAGTATTGATTGATAACGAAATTATCACTTATACTAGTAAGATCAACACTTATGCAACAGCTTCAACTACAGCGGCTTTGACTGTTACTACAACAGGTACAGGTACAAGTGGTGCAGTTATTGTGGGCAGTACTGCTAACATGGTGGTTGGACAACCGATTGTGTTTACCAACACATTTGCCACACAAATTGGTAACATTGTTACACAAACCACTTACTATATTGCAGGTATTGGTACATTTACAGGCACTATCAGTGGAACTACATTTACTACAGCACCAGCAATTACAATCAGTGCAAGTAGCGGCCTAACACCATTACTAACACAAGTAGCGGCAGTGGCAACAGGCCTAGCAGGCTATTCAAACATCAACGCTCTAGTAGGTTGCTCACGTAGTCAATCAATTACTCCATGGGCCGCTGGTAACCAACGTACATTTACAGGTGGTTCAGCCGCAACACACACTCCAAGTACTGGTGTAATCTTAATTAACGGTACGGCAAGTCCTGTGGTTAGCCACTGGGGTGCGGCGTTTATTGAAGACGGCGGATTTGACTCAGATCGTTCATACATTTTCAACTACAGCCAGCCTAACGTTAACATTTCAACTAAGAAGACTACAGCGTTTGCTGTACGTCTAGCACCTAGCGTAAGTAACGCTCTTCCAGGAGATCTTGGAGCACGTGAACTTATTAACCGTGCGAGTTTCTTGTTACAAACACTAGAATCCAGTTCTGGTAGTGGTGCAGGTAACGCGGCGCTAGTTATTGAGGGTGTTATTAATCCAAGTAACTTCCCAGCATTGACTAACATTAGTTTTGCTAGTTTGAACTCAACAGCTAACCCAACTGGACAGCCAAGTTTCAGTCAAGTAGCTCCAGGTACTAGCATGGTGTTTACAGGTGCAGTTAACAACTTCTTAAACGTACCAACATACGTTCCATCTAACACCAACTATATTCCAACTACTATTAACCCAACAGTAGCCACTTCAGGTACAGTTGCAGTGGGCGATGACGTGTTTTTCCCAACTAGCACAGCTAGCTTGTATGGACAGACCAAAGTACAATCATTGTTAAACTACGCTCCAGGCTTTACTGGTACTATTGCAGTAGGTTCAACAGCTACATTTAGCGGTAGTACAATTAGTAGTAACGTGCTAACTACCAGCATTACATCAGGTACAGCGGCAGTTGGTATGGTGCTAACAGGTACAGGTGTTGCTACAGGTACTTATATTGTGGCCAACTTAACTGGTAGTGCTACAGCTGGTCCAAGTACATGGCAGATTAGTGTAAGCCAATCATTGCCTAACTCAACAACTATTACTGGTACTCCATACACCATGACAGTATCAGCTACTAGCGTGGCCAACAACCCAATTCTACCAGGCTGTTTAATTGCTGGTTCAGGCACAGTGGCCAATACTTGGGTAAGTTTACAGTTGACCAATACTGCTACACAATCAGGCTATACTGGTACATACGCACTGGTTAACGCTAGTGGTACAACTATTACTTCAATTGGTAGCCCAACTAGTTTAACAGCACAGTACTATGGCATTTACTTGAACCAAGCAACATTGGCAAGTATTACAGGTACAGCTACATTGACCAGTCAGGTTAACATTAGTCGTAGTACATACGCACTACCAGGTGAAACTGTATTCTCGTACATTAATGCGCCAGCTAACAAAGACTCATTGGACTTGTCACTATTCAAGGAATTGACTAATACTCCAATTGGTGGACGTGGTTGCTATCCAAACGGTTGTGATATCTTGTTTGTTAATGCTTACATTACACAAGGTAGCCCAATTAACCAGAACTTGGTTCTACGTTGGGGTGAAGCGCAAGCGTAATATTAGTACAAGTACTAGTAAAAGAAAAGCACTCTTAGGAGTGCTTTTTTTGTGGTGTCAATTAAATACTTGTATGCCCACGTATACGAACTGGGATTATGTTCCAGTACTACATGACTTTGAGTTCACGGCTGAAATCAATTGGCCCGGGCGATGTTATGAACAATTAGATTGGATCATTGGCATAACAGATGTGGAAAATTGGCTACTTAGATATACAGGGCCCAAGTATCAGCGTTGGGCGTGGAACATGGCTACTGATTGTTACAATATATCAGTAGCTTTTAAGTACGCTAAACACCGTACCTTATTTCTTTTAAATTATAGTTAGGCCAATGCGGCAGTAATTATGTCTAGCAAAGGCTTGTTACGTGGATCTTTAACAGCGGCCGTTTGTGCATTGTAATTGGCTAGATTGGCGGCACCACCATTCCATGCTTGATAAAAACTCATACCATTGCCTTTGACCTTATCCATCTTGCTCTTAGTCAAGGCAACAAAGCCTATTTGATAGCTATTGGTCATGCCCGCGGCTTTTAAACGTTCTTCTAAGTCAGCGTAGGTCTTACTCTTTTGGCTGTTCCACTGTCCTATGTTAAAGCCAAAGTCATCACGGCCTTCTGTGAGTAAGATCATTAGCCATTGTTCAGGTGGCATAGGATCAAGGAATCTATGCTGTACTGCCCATTTAATAGCACTCATGTAAAATTTAAGGTCACTGGGGTCAAACTTCTTAGCTACATTTTCCACGCGGCCTGTGCTACCATCGCCCTTATAACCACCAATAGCGTCATCGGGTAAGGGACGATTGGGCCAATAGAAACGACTCTTTGGAGCGGCAAATTCGTTAGCAGTAGCCAGAGCTTTTTTCAACTCTGCTTGAACACGATCCGCTTCTTTGTAGTAGTCGGCTGGCTGAGTGGCTTTATAACTAAAGCCCCAGAAAGGACTACCTGAGTCTGGATATTTTTGCATCAGTTTATCAATTAAACTGCCAGTGACAGCATTGACGTTATACAAGCCATCAGGCCCTTTTAGTTGTGCAATTTCTGCTGGTAGTTTTCCGTTATCGATTTTATACTGTTGAAGATAAACGCCTTCGCTATTGCGCTTTTCTTTCTCAGCGTCCCAAGGTTCGGTAAACACAGTATGCCCACTGGCGCCGTTTTGCACCCAACTGGCATTAGGACCAATGGGTGTAGTAGCTTCAGCGAATTCTTTGAATCTCATGAAATATTTATCTCTATTTCAATGAGGATCCTTCTTGGCCAGTTTCTCAGCGTGTAGGGACACTTTCTCTGCGGCGGCCTTGGCTTCTAGTTCTAATTCAGCTACTGCGGCACGAGCACGATCGGCGGCCGCTTCTGCGTGTTTACGGGCTTCTGTTGCGGCTTCAATAACCCGTTGATGTGCGGCTTCTAGTTCTTTCTCTAGAGTCTCAACGTCATTGGCGGCTTTGATGCTAGCACTTTTAGCCTGCGAAAACAGCTGAGCCACGTCAGCTGATATGATTTGATGTAGTTTTGATAGTATGCTCATGGCATTCTCCTTCTGTTATTTATACCCCTATTATAGTATAAATACCTAATGAGAGCAAATGAATTTATCATCAAAGAAGCTACTGCGACCCCGGTCTACAAGCCCACAATGGACACAGCCAGCACCTTCAACATCAAAATACGTGATGCTGGACCTCAAGAAGGACAAATAGCTCCAGAAATCCTAGCACTTAAAGGCCCGGATAAACTGTATGATCTTACCAAGGTTACTGGTCAATTTGTCAAAGATCTAATGCGCAAGTATCCACAAACTTTCCCGGGCGCAGACAAGGAACCCAAACAGGGCGCAAAACCCATGACGCCACAAGCGGGCGATTTGGATATCTACATGCGCGAAGTCAGCTACAATCGCCAAAACATACTTAAAGATCTAACTAGCAATAACGAATCAGCACACTTTGACAATAGATTCTTTTATCCTGGCAGACCTTTTGATGACGATGCACTACAGGGATTCCGTGGCGATGAACGTACTGGCCGAGTAGAAAATACTGCCAAAAAGTTTGATCCCAAGGACATGACATTTTACCTACGTGCTTACAAATGGGCAGTGGACAATCAAGTAGTCCAGCCAGTGCCAGCTGAGCAATGGGCCATGATAGCACTAGTAGAAGGTCGTGATGACTTTGGTTTTAATGCTGGAAAATGGCAGGAAGAAGTTAGGAAGAATCCAGCTAGTGCCAGTATGGACGAGAAAGTAAAAAGCATGGGCTTGATCAATACAGAACAGCGTTACTTTGTCTGCTTGCTAGCGGCCAAACAGCGACTACAGAAAGGCGGCATGCCGTTTTATCAAGCGTGGAATGGCGGCACACAAAACTTGGGACGTTATCAAGCACAACAGCAAGCCGTAAAAGATCCCCGCAATAAACCTTTATTAGACTTTATACACAGCGTGATAGGTTAAGCTAGGCGAAGCCGTAAAGCAGATTTTTTAACTTGCGAAGCACAGCGCGAAAATTTTCTAGTGCGAAGCACAAGCGGTAAAACGCACACTAGCGTTACTGCTCTGTTGACCCTTCTACTCTAGTACATATATTCTCAATTAACTTTAGCCGCTGATCTTCCGATACTGTGCTACGACTAATTCTCAAGATATCTTCTATGGCTAGCTCTAGCGTGTCGATACGATTCTGTTGACTGTATACACGGTTGCGTAAGTTGCTGGCTTGTATGACGCTGATTAGACCGGCTATGAGTCTGGCTAGTACGCTACTAGTAATCATCGTGCGTGTATGACTCTAGTATAAACTCTACTTTAGATAGCAGTCTTCCAGTACCGTTTGAGTTGGGATATATGTAGTAAGTGTTGAGCCATACTAGACACCCAGAATCCATGCGTGTGGGTAACCAAGCAAATTTAGGATGATATGAATAGCGTCTTAACATAGTAACTCCTATTATAGCATATATAGCCGAATGGGGTCTACTAGAATGAAGAAAATATTTTCAAAAAAATTTAGGAGAAGTACTTAGAGTTTCTGGGGGAATAATTCTAGGGCCGAACGGGGTCTTAGCACCGTGTGTAGGAACCGCGCGAAAAATTATAAAGAAGTACTTATAGATTTAGAGGGGTGAAAATACTTCGGTACCCATGCGCTAGTTAGTGTTTACTAACTTTTTTAAAAATGCATGCCTCCCACCCATTTCAAAATTCTTTTTTATTATTACACCTCCCCGCACCATTTCGAAATCAAAAAAAATCCCCAGAAAGAACGATTTCAGTCTGGGGATCCAAAAAGGTCTTGCCGGGAGCGAATCGGGCTTATGGGACCTTTTAATGGAACTAGTTACCGGGAGCGAATCGTTGGCTAGTTCCTGGGTAGTATAGTCTACCCTTTACCGGTTGCGCATACAGGTTACTTCTACTACAGCTTGCCACTTAGCTGGCATGCTAGCACGAATGTCCGCTACCTTAAGCACCATGCGTAGGGATAGCTCACGCATACGTGCCGCATTGTCTACAATGAAGTTAACTACTTCCTTCTTAGCAAACTCATCCAAGTCATACGTGTCCAGCATACCATGCTCAGAGACTACCTGCTGGATACGTAACAGCTTCTCACGTGTAGTATCAATAGTCAAGTCCAAGTAGTGGCAACGGCTTTCCAATGCTTCCAAGTGATCCTTAAGCTTCTTACTCTTAACGTGATCGAACTTGATGTTACTGATAAAGATAGCACCGCCTTTGAACTCGAATGAGTTGGGTACACCTTCAGAGCGTAGGAGTCTGCTGTCAGTATTCCAATGGATAGTACGCTTCTTACCTGAGTCCAGTGCGGCTTTGAGAATGTTCAATGATAGGTCCTCAAGCAGAATGCTATCACAGTCATCGAATACTAGTATGCATTTCTTATCCGAAAACTCGTAGAGCTTCTTGTACAAGCCAATGGCACTCATTGCGCCCTTGACTACTTCGTACTTCTTCAACTTGCCGTCCTGTGCTACATTGGCGAAGACATCATGCTTGCTTAGTACTTTCTCCACACCAAAGGATTTACCAACTCCTGGAGGGCCAGTGACAATCATAGCCTTAACAT
>Ga0208738_1000263_pt1 | contig 15458 bp, 18 predicted proteins | sample CryBogCBE21Jul09_FD_184561 | JGI IMG/M metagenome (GOLD analysis project Ga0208738, IMG submission 184561) | Freshwater microbial communities from Crystal Bog, Wisconsin, USA - CBE21Jul09 (SPAdes) | ecosystem: Environmental > Aquatic > Freshwater > Lake | place: Crystal Bog, Wisconsin, USA... | reverse complement strand
TGTACTAGTAGCCCCATCAGGCTCTTCTTCTTATGCCTTTGCTTCCGGTGGCGCTGTAGGAACTAACACGCTGGTGCTCACAGTCCCAGTCGGCGCTACAATCAATGTTGGCTCAGAGATTTTTGGCGCAGGTGTTCAACCTAATACGACTGTAACAAATGTAGTAGTGACCACTTCCACTACATACACAATAACTTTGTCTAGCTACTTAACATACGCGGCGTACGGAAGTTACACAATCACCCCTGTGGTGCCTAACCCAAGTACTCCTGGAGTAGTTATCGGTCGTAACTTAATGCTGGACTACAACGATTCCTCGTTTGAAGAGAGCGCAGGCCACTGGATTTCAACAGATGGAACTGCGGATATAGACCAGCTTGATAGCTTTAACATCTTGACGATATCTTCTACAAGTGGTACTGCGACTATAACTATTAAGCCTCACAACTACGACGTAGGTAACCAGATAGTTATTCAAGGCTTACCTTACCCATTGTTTAACAGCACATCGCCTGTGACGCTTACCGCAGTTAATCAATCTGCCGGAACTCTAAGCTTTTCTACATCCTCTTCAGACTTCACTGCTGTGACTGGGTATAACGCGTCGACTGGTCTATACGGCACAGTTACCCCGTTCCCAACCCCTTGGGCAGAACCTACTGCGCCTACCCTGTTCCCTAATAAAGCTACGGGTATTTTAGCGCTGTACAACACTTCAAGCTCTACTCAGACCATAAGCGCATTCTCAGGTGATGATGCACCTATTACCAATGGAGTCCCTGTTGTTGCAGGAACTACATACTGTTTTAGCATCTACGCTTCATCTGCAAACTACACGGCGCGTCTAGTTACACCAAAGATTAAGTGGTACAACCGATTTGGTGTGTACATCTCAACCTCTTCTGGAACCGCCGTATCAGATAGCGCTACCTCAGGATTTACATCATCCTCTAGACCTTATGTATCTGGCACAGCCCCATCAGGCGCATACTACGCATGCCCTGGAGTATCCATCGCCTCTGTAGGCGGTACCGCCACCAACGAGCATCACTACTTTGACGCTGCTCAGTTTGAGGTAGCAAGTACCCCTAGCGCGTTTGAAGAAGCTCGCCAGATTCGTTTAACTCTAAGAGCTAATCGTATCAACGAGCTTACTAACCCTAACTTTGCTAGCTCTACAGCACCTTGGACAGCTACTGGTTCTGCAACAGCCTCAACTGACTCATCGTTGTCTGAGCCAAACGGCACAGTCTACACAGTGACGGCTACATCAATAACATCTAACGTTGCCACAGTTACAGTGTCTATGCCTCACACGCTTCAAGTAGGAAGCTCTGTAACTCTAGCCAATGTAACAGGAACTGGCGTCACCTCTTCCAACTACAACGGTGCGCGAACCATTACAGCAGTGACAGCAACAACCTTTAGTTTTGCGGTAACAGCCACTGACCAGGCTTCTACAGCAAGCACAGGAACTGCTTGGCAGACAGGCCACGCCTTAAAGCTCACAGGCACTGGAACAACAACGGTAGTGCTTAAGTCATGGGACGGCTCTACTAACAGTCAGCTGTTGAACATCTATTACCCAAGCACCTCTTACACCTTTAGCGCGTTCGTACAGACCGCCTCTACTACAGAGACCGTAGCCCTAAAGATTAACTGGTACGACTCAACCCATACATTCATCAGTTCTATCACAGGCTCATCAATCTCTGCCGTTAGCGGCTCTTGGACTCAAGCCTATGTGACAGGCTCTGCGCCAGCAAACGCAGCGTATGCAAGCGCTGAACTTGATTGGTCAACTGTAACAAGCGGAGACATTATCTACGTAGACCATGCACTCTTTGAGAACTACGGACAAGTCTTAACTTACTTTGACGGCTCAGGCGGACCTGGAGACGCCACAGATTTCGTGTGGGAAGGCGGTACTGCAAATGCTGCCCGTAGCCATTACTACAAGAATAAGCTTGTAGTTCAGACGCGCCTATTCGGAGCAACCTTGAACGCGGAACTACCTCTTGGAAGCACCGCCGCTGTCTATATTGCGCAACCCCAGACTTGATGTGCTAGCGTAGGGCCCCTCAGTTAGGGGGTCCTTATGGACAAGTATTACTTGATAGTCGCAGGAGCTGGACAGACCAGCCGCGCAAACGTTGAAGCATTAATTGAAGACTACATTTACGGGCACGGACAAGACGTTGTATTCGTACTGCCCTACGATAAGAAACCAAGCCAAGGGCAAATCTTTGTCACGCAGTTAGCCAAGGACAAGGGCAAAGAAATCCTCATCTTCTGTAGAGAGGACGGCAACTTTGATAGCGTCCCTCCAGCCTCCGTCTCCTTCACAGACACGCCGATAGAGTCCGCGTGTAAAGAGTTCGCCAAAGAGAACGCCTGTGGGTTCATCCTTGTAGATGATGAGACCGAGGATACCAACAAGATTTTGGCCGCCTTTAAGAAATCCAAGGTCCCTGCTTTTGACCTGACCGAGGGCCTGATGCCCATCAACTTCAACCCTAAGGCTCTAGAGGAAACTCCTGAGCCTGAGATTCCGCCTGCCGAAATGCTGGATGAGCCTGAGGAAGAAGAGGATGATGTCATAGAGGAGGAGTTTCTAGAGGACATTGAGGACGAGGATTTGGCCGAGGACGCCCTCTATGGGCTACAGGCTATCGCCAAGCTCATTGCCCGGGAGGTTGTGGCAGAGCTCGTAAAGGCCATTGAGCCCGGCTCTAAGGGGTCTAGGAAGTGATTTCAGCCAAGGCTCTAGTAGTTCTAGAGGAGATTGCCATTACACCCCTCCACGGGGCTGCTAGGGGCATTTCTAAGAAGATAGGCATGGGTCGTGAGTCGGTTCAGAACGCCATCACCGTCCTGCGCAGGGAGGGTCTGGTTGAAACTGTGACCTACAAGACAGGCGCCCATGCCTTTGGCCGTATTCTGCGCCCTACCCAAGAGGGCTATCATGTACTGAAAACCCGTACATCTACACTGCTGAATGAGCTGAATAGCAATTTAATACTAAATGATTATTCATTTATAAGTAAAAAAAGAGTGTCTGGCGAAGCCAGACGGGAGGAAGAAACTATGGATGATTGGCATTCATTAGGGCAAGTGGAGCAAGACCCAGAGGAAATCGCAGAGCTCCGTCGCAAGGAGAAGGAACGCCGTGACCGCGAGTACCGCGAGATGCGGGCTGCCAAGGCTGAGGCTGGTATGACGGCTCGCGCCAACCGCACTCCCGCTAACTGGACTGTGGACAACTCGGTCTATGAGTTCGCCAGCCGCATGGTTCGGTGGGACATCGCTCCTTGGGAGTCTTCCCGCTCAGTCTTCAAGGTTGCCTTTGCCAAGGCTCGCAAGACCTATGGCACCACAGGTGATGTGGAACTCAAGATGATGGATGTATTCTTCGGCAGGCTTGACCACGAGAAGAAGATGCACGACCCAGATATTGTCTGGCGTCTTTTCATCAGAGACTTTGGTAGTCTCCTCGCCACAGTAGAGCAGAGCGCAGTAACCCCTGACGATATCGTCAAGGCCAAGGAACTCTCGAGCAAGCAATTGGAGAAGTTTTAATGTTCAACCTAGACGACTTAAAGATACGACGCAAGGCTTGGGTTAAAGCCGCTAACGTGAACCCTAACCGCTTGGGCTGGTTGCTAGATGATTGCACCGTCTTAGATGCGGAGTCACGAAAAGTTATTAACGTGTGGATGGATGCTCTAGAGAAGGGCGAGATTGTCAGAGCAGTCGGCAACTCTCGTTGCGGTAAAGGTTTACTTCTTTGGGGAGAGCCTGGTCACGGTAAGACAACCATCTCGCTCTCAATCATCCAAGAGATTATGACGCGCTTTCCTATTGAAGCGTTTGATGTTAAAGAGGGTCGTGTACTGATACGTCCTTGCTACTTCATTACGTTCAACGACATTCTCAACCTTAAAGGTGAGTTAATGGAAGAGGGCGATGAGGACGCACAGATTTTATATCAAGGCATTCTCGGTGACTGTCCAAACGACTCTTACAATATCCGTGTACTTATCATTGACGACTTGGGTAAAGAGCACGCTTCGTTATCTGGTTGGCAAAAAAGTATGTTCCATCATGTGTTGCGCACTCGCTTTAACAACGGATTGCCTACCATTGTTACCACTAACATCAAGTTAGAAAACTGGGGCAGTATGTACGGAGACGCAACAGAGAGCTTTGCTCACGAGTCTTTTATCTACTTGCCTATCGAGACAACGGACCTACGAAAGTGAGCGTTAACATGACTGGCATGAGGCTTATACAGGTATTCCTGAGCCAAACAAAGACACCTGGCCCAGGTATCTATGAGGTCTCTGGGGATACCCAAGGTAACCTAGCCTGCACATGTCCTGGCTTTAAGGGACGCAATACTTGCAAGCACTCGCGCTTTGTTAAGTCTCGTATTGAGAGCAATAACGGCTCCTACCCACTTGAGATTTCTAGCCGCGCCACTGAGGAAGAGGCGTCTAAGGCAAAGAAGTCTGAGAAGGACTTTCGAGAGTTCATCATCAAGTACGGGAGGATTGAGGTTTACTAATGAAGAACGGGGATATCAGCAATGAGCTCCCCAAGAGAATACTCGTTACAACAGACGCGTTTTCAATTGTGGACTCAACTATCGTTAAAAAATTCAAGATAATTCCAAAGGTACATAAAGAGCTAAGAATCCGTCAGGATATCCTCAGCCGTCTATACCTGTTTACTACTCGTCAAGGCGTGACCCTTGAGCTCATCTCGTACGACTTTGAGACAGAAGAGCTTGAAGAGTTGATGCTTACACTCGACGCTATGGGCACTAACCCATTCCGTTACTGCAGGGCGTATGACTCCATAGAAGGTGTTGTAAACCATCTGGCTTATCGCCCAGAGGTTCTTGGTGTTATTGACTTGCCGAAAAATCTGTTACGTTATGGCCACTGGGGAATGGACTTCAACTACTTATGAACAACGAATCGTATCTACTAAGTAAAATCATCACCGATAAAACTATCGGCTATGCGCTAGAGCGCGGTGTTTCTGATGAGTGGTTTACTGACACGACCGATAAGAACATCTTTAAGTTCTTACAGCATCACTACTCGGAGTACCAAGAGTCTCCAAGCCTAGAGATTGTTCAGTCCAACTTTAGAAACTATGACCCTATTCCGGTTCAGGACAGCGTCGACTACTTCATTGACAAGTTGGTTGAGGCTAGACGCAAGGCCGTAATCATCAACACCATGATTGATGCTACGCAAGACCTTGAGGTCAAGAAGGACCACGAGAGTGCGCTCTTAAAGTTACAGCAAGGCTTTGCTCTACTAGAGCAGACAGGTCTTGGTTCTACCTCTGACCTTGAAATCCGCGCAGCCGCTAAGTCCGCTATGGAAGAGTACGTCAACCGTAAGAACAGCCCAGGCATGCTTGGTCTTCCTACAGGCTTCCCTACTATGGACGCTTCCACATCAGGGCTACAGCCAGGTCAGTTGGTAGTTATCGTGGCTCCTCCTAAGACAGGTAAGTCAACGCTCGCTCTACAGATTGCTATCAACTGTCACCTCAATGGTCACAAGCCTATGTTCATGTCCTTTGAGATGAGCAACAATGAGCAGAAGACTCGCTACTATGCTATGCGCGCCCGCATCTCCCATAAGCGCCTCATGACAGGAACGCTTACGGCTGAGGAAGAGCAACGCTATGAGCGCATTGTTAATAGCATCCAGACTATGAACGACGACTTCTGGTTCACTGACTCCTCTAGCGGTCTTACTGTTAGCGCAGTAGCCAGCAAGATTCAGAGCAAGAACCCAGACATTGTGTTCATTGACGGTACCTATCTCATGTTTGATGAGGTAACTGGCGAGTCCAACACCCCTCAGGCCATTACTCAGATTACCCGTAGCCTGAAGCGCTTGGCTATGAAAATTAACAAGCCAGTAGTTATCTCAACTCAGGCCTTGGCATGGAAGATGAAGAAGGGTCAAGTGAGCGCAGACTCTATTGGTTACTCCTCATCTTTCCACCAAGACGCTGACGTTATCTTCGGTCTACAGCGCGAGGATGAGAACGTGGACGATACCCGTTTGCTACGCGTTATCGCTAGCCGTAACTCGGGCCTAAGCGAAGTCTCCCTTATGTGGGACTGGAACACTGGCGCCTTCCGAGAGATGGATAACAACGACCTATGACAGTTGAGGAGATGGAAGAGACTCTAGCCAGTCTAGGGATTAAAGTCATTGGGTCTAGGGGCTGGGAAGTTCAAGGCGAGTGCCCTGCACATGAGGAGAGAACAGGTCACAAAGACCGCAATCCTTCTTGGTATATCAACGCTGACTCAGGCGCCCACATATGTTTCTCTTGCGGATTCAAGGGCAACCTCTACTCGTTAGTAGCCTATGTACAAGGTGTTCCGCTAGACCAAGCAACTGATTGGGCTAACACCAATCTAGGTCTGCTGTCTAGGCTGATGCGCCTAACAGAGCCAGAGAAAGAAGATAAGCAAGAGGACACCATACGAGTAACTGAGTCAATGCTCAGCGCCTTTGTTGATGTTCCTGCCGAGGCTTTACAGGCTAGGGGTTTGACGCGTGAAGCGGCTAATGTGTACAACATCCGTTGGGATAGACACAAAGGCAACTGGATTATTCCTGTACGTCACGTCTATGGTCAGCTATTAGGCTGGCAGGAAAAAGGATTTAGTACCCGTTACTTCAATAACTACCCCAAGGGTATGAAGAAGGCTAAGTCCCTGTTTGGCTATCAAGAATACAAGTCTGGCGATTTGATTGTAGTAGAGTCTCCGCTGGATGTTGTACGCCTAGCCTCTATCGGAATTACTGGCGGGGTTGCTACCTATGGTTGCACAATCTCTATAGAACAGTTGAGCGCCATCAGAGGAGCCGACCGTATCATCTTTGCACTAGACAACGATGAAGCGGGTAAGGCCGCCTCTAGAGATATGTATACTCGGTGCCGCGAGTTGAAGACAGAAGCATGGTTCTTTAACTATGATGGTGTTGATGTAAAAGACGTAGGCGCTATGAGCAGGTCTGAAGTAATACACGGATTAGATAACGCACAGCACATGATACATGGGGAGCGGATGTTCAAATGATAATTGGTCTATCAGGCTATGCACGGTGCGGTAAAGATACAGTGGCAAAGGTTCTTATTGACGGCTATAACTTTGAGCGGGTTGCCTTTGCCGACCCTCTTAGAGATATGCTACTTAAGATTGACCCAATCCTATTTAACGGTAGAAGGCTTACCACCTTTATTGATGAGTATGGCTGGGAGTTAGCAAAGGGTCACTACGAAGTCCGTCGTTTACTACAGACTTTGGGAGTGGCGGCTAGAAACGTAATAGACTCAGATGTCTGGGTAAATGCGGCTGTGGCTAAGATTGAGGCTATAACCTCTAACTGCATCATCACCGATGTACGTTTTGAGAATGAGGCTCAGAAGATTAAGGACTTAGGCGGGCAGGTGTGGCGCGTAGAACGCCCAGGAATTAAGGCGATTAACGAACATATCTCTGAGTCTAACCTTGACTCATGGGAGTTTGACAGATACATCCGTAACACCGGTACGCTAAAGGACTTGGAGTTCCTAGTTAAGATGGAGATGCAAAGCCTGCTATGACTTTTAAGGGCACGTTATTACCGTACCAGCCTGAGGCAGTAGACCGCATGTGCGAGCGTTCAAGCATGTTGGTAGCCTACGACCTCGGGCTGGGTAAAACCGTGCTCACTATTGCCGCGATAGAACGTCTTATGGATGAGCGGAAAATTACCGAGCCAGGACTTATAATCTGTTTATCCTCACTTAAATACCAGTGGGCCAATCAGATTGAGAAATTTACCGATGGAACTTCTAAAGCTTTGGTCATTGATGGAACGCCAAAGAAACGCGCAGAGCAGTATGCGGCCGCTATGGACTGGCGGAATTCGGGGGTTGATTACATCATCCTTAATTACGAGCAAGTTGTTAACGACTGGAAGTTCGTCGAGAAGCTCCCAAGAGGATATGTAGTCCTAGACGAGGCAACGGCTATCAAGTCGTTTAAGTCTAAGCGCTCTAAGCATGTTAAGAAGTTAACCAACACCCCATTTAGATTTGCTCTTACAGGCACGCCCATTGAGAACGGCAAGCCAGAAGAGCTGTTCAGCATCATGCAGTTCGTAGACCCTACTGTCCTTGGTCGCTTTGATATCTTTGACTCTGCGTTTATCGTTCGCAACAACTGGGGCGGGGTTAACTACTACCGCAACCTGCCTACGCTTCATACCAAGATGAAAGAGGCTTCTGTACGCAAGGCGCAGAAAGACCCAGATGTTGCTCCCTTCCTTCCTGACGTTATCCACCAAGAGCCAGCAATAGTTACCTTTGACCGCAAGACCAGCAAGCTCTACACGCGTATCGTCAAAGACCTCCTATTTGACTTAGAGGAGGCTCAGGCTCTCTTTGGAGCCAACTTCAATATCTTTGCCCACTACGGCGTAGAGTCCTCCAAAGGCGGCCCTGAGGACGAAATGCGAGGCAAGATTATGTCCAAGGTTGGCGCGCTAAAGATGCTTTGCTCCCACCCAGACCTGCTCCGTACTAGCTCAACTAAGTTTGAGATGATGAACGGGGAGGGCTCTGCCTATGCCAATGAGCTGGTCAAAGACGGGGCCCTTGACGGCATCACAGGCTCTCCAAAGCTTGACTATCTGGTTCAGTATGTAAATGACTTTCTAGAGCAGAATGAAGAGAACAAGGTGGTCATCTTTGCCACCTATGTGGACATGCTTGATATGATTGCCCAAGAACTTGGCCCAGACAGGTGCCGACTCTACTCAGGTAAACTAGACGCTAAGACTAAAGAGGAGAACAAAATTGCCTTTAACAACGACCCTAGTATTCGCGTCCTTATCAGTTCTGACGCTGGGGGTTATGGCGTTGATTTGCCAGCAGGTAATCTCCTTATTAACTACGATTTACCGTGGTCGTCAGGAGCGGCAACGCAAAGGAACGGGCGTATCATCCGTGCCTCGTCTAGATTTCAGTCCGCCATCATACAAGACATACTTATCGCAGGCTCCATTGAAGTTCGACAACACCAATCCCTCCAACAAAAATTCTCAGTAGCCAACGCTATTATTGACGGGGAAGGTATTGACGAAAAGGGCGAAATGGAGCTCAATTTAAGCAGTTTGAGACAGTTCTTAAACGCCTCTATTGTATAATTATGGGATGCCTAACTCACCTAAGACGCCTACACGCACCATCCGCGTATCGGATGATATTTGGCTTGCCGTCCAGAAGAAAGCTTCCAAGGCAGGCGTGACCGTAACCAGCGTGATTATCGACGCGCTCAAGGACTACCTCAAAGTTGACAAGGTAGAAGAAGAGAACTAACGTAGTGCCCCAGAGATAGGGGTAATATGAATCTAGATGAGGTAAAGCGCAGTGCCGTTCAATACCTGGCCCTCAAGCGCGAAATGGGTATTCTAAGCGACCGTCAGAATGAGCTAAAAGGTCGTATGACCGATGCTATTGATGTAGTAGAGGCTGATGATAAGGGCCATAGAGTCCTTGAGTTTGATGACTCAGTGACGGGCCCAATTAAGATTACAAAGCAACGCCGCGTTTCTAAGACGCTAAATATGGACGTTGCGGATAAGATTCTCACCGACAAAGGTATTAAGAACACCTGTGTTAAGATGGTTCCCACCCTTGATGAGTCGGCTATCATGGCCGCTTTCTACGAGGGCTACCTAACCGAGGAAGATATTGATGCAATGTTCCCTGCTAAAGAGAGCTTTGCCTTTATCGTAGAGAACAAATGACAGACGAAGATTATATTGAAAAGGCATTTGCCGACCTGTACGAGTACTATCCAGGTAGCAAGAAAAAGCGCAAGCCTCCAGTTCAGAAAGAACCAGAGATAAAGGTCTCCCTTGACTGGGATACCAATCCAACTAAGCGCACCTTGCCTAACGGTACAGATGTTGATATGTTTATGATAGGTGCTCTAGCCGCCGCGCTAGGTCGCCCAATCATCACCATCCGTACATGGATAAAGGAGGGCTACCTGCCCTCAGCACCATATAGACTTCCTGTTAAGAAAGACATTAACGGGAAAGACCACCTAGGAAAGCGCCTATATTCCAGGGCCATGATTGAAGCAGCCGTAGAGTTGTTTCGTAAGTTTGGCGTTTTGGAAGTAAAGCGTATAGACTGGTCTCAACATCGGAACCTCAGCAATGAGATAGCCGAAGCGTGGAGTAACATCCGGGCTGATGAAACTAAAACAAACTAACATAAAGGAAAAATAATGAGCGTCAATCGCACAGAAGAATATATGCCAGCCACTGACGAGTTCAGTGCATCTGCAATCAATGACCGCCCAGCGCAGTCAACCTCAACACCATCTGCAATCCAATCTGGTTGGGATGCTGGAGAGAAAATCACAACCCCATCACAGGGTTACGCAAAGGACTTCAAGTTCACCGATGGTGGCTTCCAAGTCATTAAGTTCATCGACACTGACGGCCCATTCGCTGTCTATCGTCAACACTTCCTCAATAATAAAGAGGGCCAAAAGTCTTACGTATCACTAGGGTCCAATGACCCACTCTGCGTAAAGCTTGGTAGCAAGCCAGAAGAGAAGCGCGCCTTCTCTATCGTAAATCTTTCAGCCGAAGGTGGACCACAGCGCCAGATGCTTATCGCATCACCACGCTTGTGGAAGGCTCTACACGCAGCACACTTCTCCCCACAGGGTCCATTGACCCGCAATTACTGGGCAGTTAGTCGCACAGGTAAGCAACAGACAACCGCTTATCACATCAACCCTGTTAAGGGTCGTGACTTGATGGAAGACTGGAACATTGATGAGGCTGCTGCAGAAGCTGCCGTTGCATCATTCCAACCTTTCACACGTTCTGATATCAAGCAGCCTACATGGGACGAGCTTGATGCAATTGCTGACTCACTGCTCTAATAACTAAATAGATGTGTTAGAGGCCGGTGACCCCTTCCACCGGCCTTTAACCTTATAGGGGATAAAACATGAACATTATTACAACCAAAGAGCAACTTGATGAGATGGTTGCCTATTATCTTAAACAAGACGCCTTCGCGTTTGACGTAGAAACTGTCGGACAGCATAGAGGTGTACCAGCGGTCAATGAAGTGCTATGGATTTCATTTGCTACTAGAGGCCGCGGAGATGTTATTCCTATGGGCCATCCCAATGGAGAGTTCATAGAACTTATACGTCCACTGACCCCCGCAGGGCAGAAGCGCGTAGAAAAAGGACGGCCTGCTACTGAAGCAGACTACTCACGGGATAACAAGAAGGCCAAGAAAGTATTTGGCCCTGCCCCAAAGCAGTTGTTTCCTGCCGAAGTATTTAAGGCGCTAGAGCCTCTTATGTTTAACACAGAGATACTTACTATCGGCCATAACCTTATCTTTGACCTCTGTTCTGTAGCCAAGTACTACGACGGAGTAATCCCAGCGGGTCCGTACTTTGACACCCTTATTGGTTCCTTCCTATACGACAGCCGTAATAGCGGTCGCCTTGGACTAGATGATTGCCTTCAACGCGACCTGGGGTTCAGCATGGAGAAAGGCATCGGTCACCGAGTAGAGGAATACTCGTTTGATGAGGTAGCCAAGTATTCGTACCTAGACTCTAAGTACACGTTCCTTCTATGGCAGGTTGTTCAGCCAAAGCTCGTAGAGTCTGAGGTAGAGAACGTTATGAAGCTTGAGATGGATTTGCTCAAGGTCTTATGCCAGATGAAGCTCACAGGGGCGGCTATAGACGTAGAGCACCTAAAGAACCTGCACGCTAAGTTTGATGCTGAGATTGAAATTGCTAGGGCAAAGATTTACCAGATTGCTGGCAAGGTCTTTAACATCAACTCCAACGCTGAGAAGCAGGAGTTGCTTTACGGCCCAGTCTCAGAGGGTAACCGCGGTCTAAAACCTACTATACTGACTGGTAAGGGTGAGAAGACTCCCCCAGATAAGCGCACTACAGCGGACTATTCTGTATCTGCCGAGGCGCTTGAGGCCTACCCAGATGATGAGTTGGTCGCCGCTCTACTTGAGTACGCTAACCTCAATAAGTTGCTTGGTACCTACATCATCCCTTACATCGGGGGAGAGGTAGTTAAGGCCGTTAATGGCAAGGAGAAGATTGAGGAGCGCGAGAGCCTTCTTATCAACGGCAAGATTTACGGAGACTTCAAGCCGTGGGGTACAGAGACAGGTCGTTTCTCTAGTAGCAACCCTAACCTGCAGAATATCCCTGCGCCAGAGGACACAACTAAGGTTCCTGAGGAGAAGCAGCACGGTCGTATGATTCGTAACCTCTTCTACGCCCCAGAGGGCTACAAGTTGGTGGTCGCTGACTACTCCCAGATTGAGCCAAGAATTATCGCCTCTATGTCAGGTGACCCTATTATGATTGATAACTACCGCACAGGCGGAGATATCTATACAACCGTAGGTAACACTATGGGAGTTAACCGTAAGGCTGGTAAGGTCTTGGTATTGGCTATCGCCTATGGCGTAGGACCAGATAAGATTTCCCGCCAGATTGGTTGTACCCTACAAGAGGCTAAGCAGCTTCTCAAGGACTTCTCAGAGAAGTTCCCTGCCGTAGATACCTACCGAGCCAAGGTGATTGGGGTAGCCCGCAACACAGGCTATGTCTCAACCATCCTAAAGCGCCGTCGCTACCTTCCAGACATTACATCTAAAGTGGTAGGCTTCCGTGCAAGTGCTGAGCGTCAGGCGTTCAACACGCGCATCCAAGGAAGTGCGGCTGACATCATTAAGCTTGCTATGATTAGGGCCTACGAGCGGATTCCAGAGGGTGCTCAAATCATCTTGACAGTTCACGATGAAATCGTAACTCTCACACCGGACTCAAAAGTAGAAGAAACACGTGAGGCTATCCGTGAGGCTATGGAAGAGATTAACTTCCTAGACGTCCCACTCATCGCCGATATCAAGGTAGTACAGAAATGGGGCGATGCAAAGTGAGAAACTTCTTTAAGAAGAAGCACCACAGGCATGAACATGAGTCTGTTGTGCAAGAGGTTCCTTTGTCTACAATTTACCGCTGGTATCTATACGATACAGAGTTGGTAGAGGATGTTAACGAGCTGGCTGAGATGATTGGCCTAAGTCGTGTTAGTGATGAAGGTGATTCAAAGGAGCGAGAAGAGAGCGAAGTTCGCGTACGCGAGATTGCTCCCATCTATCCCTACCTAGAAGCTATCTCAGACGTAAGCGCTAAGTCATTAGTTGCTATGCACCTTTCCGCTATTGCAGAAAAAGATGAAGAGTTAGATGAAGATGCTCTAGCTGAGCAGGCTGACTCTATGATGGTAGTGTATAAAGCACTAGCGTTGTCTTCTCTTATCGGCGCCTTTTCAATCGGTTTACATTTAGGTATGATTAGCCCCAGTGTTATAGGGTCTGATGTTAAAGAAGGACTTGGAGATATGTATGAGTAATTCAGATTGGTTCTCACGTAAACTTGGTGTGCCTGTGCAACCACAGCAACCTGCGTATCAACCACAACCGCCAGCCTATGTAGCGCCACAGCCTGCTACTTATGCGCAACCCGCTCAGCCACAGTACCCTCCTTCACAGCAGGCTACGCCTCAGGCTCCTAGATGCCCTGGATGTGGAAGCGGAAACTATGGTAGTGTTCAAGGCGCAACGCCTCGTTGCTATGACTGCGGATACCCACTACAACAGTCTGGTAGCGGTTTAGGTAAAGGTATTATCAACCCAGGTCAATCATCTGCTGGACCAGCAACCCCAGCACGACAGATTGCCACTGGCACATTTAATGGCTCAAAGCCAGTAATCGGAGCAGACGGAGGATTCATCGGATGACACCACTAACAGGAGAACTAGCAAAGGTATTTACCGCCATCAACAAAAAGATGGGCGACGATACAGTTGTACTGGGCTCAGATATCACACAGATTGGTGGCCGATTAACTACAGGCTCAGTCGCCGTGGACGTGGCCCTTGGTGGCGGTTGGCCATCAAACCAATGGCATGAGATTGTTGGTGAGGCTAGTAACGGCAAGACAGCCCTAGCCCTCAAGACTATTGCCGCTAACCAAAAGCGCGACCCTGAGTTTACTGCTGTATGGGTAGCCGCTGAGGAATGGGTGCCAGGCTATGCTGAGATGTGTGGCGTGGATGTATCACGGGTATATGTAGTTTCTACAAACATTATGGAGGAAGCTTATGAAGCTGTCATTAAAATCGTCGAGAGTAAAGCTGTTGATTGCATTGTTCTTGATTCCCTCCCTGCTCTGGTTCCAAGCGCAGAGGACGACAAAGAAATGGAAGAAGCTACAGTAGGCCGTGGTGCCCTTCTAACCAACAAGTTCTTCCGTAAGGTAGGCAAGGCCTCTAAGCGCTCCTTGATTCGCCCTGAGCGCCCATTCATCGGCATTATTATCAACCAGTGGCGCTCAAAGGTTGGCGTTATGTACGGTGACCCTCGTACCACCCCAGGAGGCTTGGGCAAGGATTATGCCTTCTTTACCCGCATGGAAGTCCGCCGTGATGAGTGGATTGAGGCAGGCACAGGCCAGGAAAAGCGCAAGGTCGGCCAGTCAATCAAGGTACGAGTCATTAAGAACAAGTCAGCCGCCCCAGGTCAGGTAGCAATTGTCGACTTTTACTTTGCCAATGGCGGAGATATTGCTGCTGGTGAGTTTGATTTTGCCAAGGAAGTCATGGCTATCGGTATCCTGAACAAGGTAATTACCCGTGCTGGAGCGTACTACCGCTATGGGGATTCGCAATTTCAAGGCCAGGATGGTATGCTTCAGGCTATACGGGAAGATATTGACTTACAAGAGACGCTCCAACGTGACGTATTAGATTCTATTAAGGCAGGGTCTAAGTACGCTCATGAAGAGTGAGGGTCTTAAGAAGTCACAGAAGCACGAGGCACGACTAGCAGGAGTTCTGGACGGGAAAGTAAACGCTGGAAGCGGAGCTTTCTGGAGTCGTAAAGGTGATGTCCGAAGTGCTGACGTTCTACTGGAACATAAGTACACGGGCAAAGCCTCCTTTACCGTCAAAGCTGCGGTTCTGGAGAAGATTGTCAAGGAAGCAATACTTGAAAGTCGTATGCCTGTGCTAGGTATCAGCCTGAACAACAACGACTACATAATGCTAACCGAAAACGACTACTTGGAACTGCGCCAAAGTTTCCAGGAGCATAAAACTTGTACGAAGAAGACCTTGGACCAGAACCCTGGCGATATCAAGCCAAGTGCAGAGGCGTAACTGTAGACGTTTTTACGGACTACTGGTTTCCTCCACGCGACAAAGATAAATACAAACCCCTTGCTGATGCCGCTAAAGCGGTTTGCTACGGCAGAGACGGGTTACCCGAATGCCCTGTTCGT
>Ga0208738_1000251_pt1 | contig 15909 bp, 7 predicted proteins | sample CryBogCBE21Jul09_FD_184561 | JGI IMG/M metagenome (GOLD analysis project Ga0208738, IMG submission 184561) | Freshwater microbial communities from Crystal Bog, Wisconsin, USA - CBE21Jul09 (SPAdes) | ecosystem: Environmental > Aquatic > Freshwater > Lake | place: Crystal Bog, Wisconsin, USA... | reverse complement strand
AGGTTTTGCGGTTGGAGAAGAAGGTCAATCATTTGATGTCATCGATAGCAATGCAAATGTTACTGCAAACACGTTACAGGTTAACGGCGATGCTATAGTCGCCGGTAACCTAAGCGTCAATGGAACTTTAGATTATATTAATACAACAGTAACATACATCACTGATCCTATTGTTGAACAGGGCGGTGGTGCTAATGGTGCTGCATTAACTTCTGATGACACAAAAGACAGGGGTGAAATACTTCACTACTTTGATCCCATAGCAAATGTACCAGTTGATGCGTACATGGGTTGGAAACATGGAAATAGTGAGTTTACTTTTGCAAGTAATGCGAATGTAACTGACAATGTAGTAACTATTAATGATTTAGGTAATATTAGAGTTGGTAATGCTGAATTAGGTAATTTAGCAAATGCTAATTTCTTTCAAGGTGACGGTGGTTTATTAACAAATGTAAGTGCTACTAGCGGTACTGCAACAACCATAAGTGCCCCAGTTGGTAATTTATCAATCACTGGTGGTACAGATGGGCAGTTTTTACAAACAGATGGCAGTGGTCATATTTCATTTGCAAATGCACATGCAAATGTATCATCTAATATTACAAATGTAGTTGCAGGGTCTACAATTCAAGTGAGTATGGATTATACTGATCCAGTTAACTATCCAGCTGGTAAATTTGTAATTTATCAATTAGGTCCTGTTAGTTTATCAATGACTGATGTTTGGAAAGAAGCTGGTAGTGCTACCAAAGATGCATATGCTAACTATGTTGCTTCACCTAAACTTGTTAATACACAAAATGTTAACGTTACATTTTCATTGGCTAATGCAAATTTTGCAATAGCATCAACTGATAGTATTGTTATTGGTACAAGCACAGTAACAGGTGCTAATATATTGGCACTTAATTTAACAGGAAATAGTGGTACATACACTATCCCAAGCACATATCTATATGCAAATACAGAAGCGAATGGATTGATGACAGTAACCAGTTCAGTATCTGCTAATTTAACAACTGATAGGGGAGTTTATACTGCAACCGGCACTACTTTGGTAGCCACTGCACCAGTAGCATTCTCTGTTAATTCTATAAGCGGAAGTTTCCCAACTAATAGTGTCCCGTATTGGAACTTAAATCAAACATTCAACTGGAGTGTTAATGTAACAGGTACCGCAAGTGCAGGTAACTTAACATTCAGTGGTGGCTCAGTAAGTACAACAAGCTTATCTAGTACAGGTGGTACTAGTGGAACAAGTCCTAGCATAGATAGTACAAGTAGTTATACAATAACAACATCAGACTATTATGGTGCAGGTTTGCATGGATACGGAAACATAACAATACCTAGCACAGTAAATGGAACTGTTAGTGCTGCAACAAAGTATTTCCCACTATTCTGGAAAATAACACCCACAAGTACAATACCTACATTCACTGTATCTGATTCACATAATAGTAATACATACGCAACTGGTCAAGGTGCTACTACATCTACTACTAAAACAAATTATCTTTGGTTAGCTATTCCAAATTATCCAAGTAATAGTTCAAGTTTGGCTAGTCACACATTCAAACACGTATTTGGTGGTTTTGACATTGTAGACGATCCAACTGGTCACACCGGAACACAAACAATAACATCCGGCGGACAAAGTTATAATTATTCTATATATGGGTTCACTGGATTTACTCAAGCATCATTTATTTTAACAACTTCATAAAATGGCAGCCGCAACACTCACCTTCCCCTCACAAACGTTACTAAAAAACGTTGTTGATCCTGTTGACGGGACAGATGCCGCTACCAAAGAATATGTTGATAATTCTATCAGTGGTGGCGGTGCTAGTGTTGGTGCTGCTGGTAGCGACACACAAATTCAATTTAATAACTCAAGTAAATTAGGTGCTAGTGCAAATCTAACATTTGATAGTTCAACTAGTTTGTTTACAGTTATTGGAAATATAGTAAGCTCAAATGCAAACTTAGGTAACGCCGCTACTGCTAACTTCTTTTTAGGTGACGGTGGATTACTATCAAATATATATTCTGTAGGTGGTACCGCAGATTTTGCTACAACTGCAAATTTTGCAAACTATGCAGGTAATGTAACAATATCAGATCAGCCTAACATTACTTCAGTGGGTGATTTGGTAAATTTAAAAGTAACTGGCAACGCAAATATACGTGGAACTACTAATAGTAGTGGTATAGAAACTGGTGCATTGATTGTAGCCGGTGGTATGAGTGTTACACAAGATGTTTGGGTGGGTGGAAATATATATGTAAACAATCTTATATCAGAAACTCATACCACACTTGATGTCACTGATCCATTACTATATTTGAGTACAGATACACCTTATCCATATAGTTATGAAATAGGATTTTACAGTCATTTTTCAGTTACAGGTAACCCTCCCGGCAATGGATATCAACATACTGGTCTAGTAAGATACCATGTTGACAATGATTGGTACTTGTTTAGTAACGTACCTGAGCCAGTGAGTGGTACAGTAGACTTAGCAAACGTTAATCTTGTTTACGACAACTTAAAATTAGGTGATATTATTGCATTTGGTAATGCTAATATTGCAAATGTAGTTACTGCAAATTTGGTAACTTCTAATACAGTTAATGTCAATGTAACACTAACATCTAACAATACAAATACAACAAACCTATCAGTAACCGGTAACACAATCACCTTAAATACTGCGAACATTGTTGTTTCTGCTGGTAACGCTGGGATATTCACAACTGGAATTAGTAATGTAAACATTGGTTTAGCGGCTAATGTTACTCTAGGAAGCACATCGGGAACTACAACGGTTCGCGGTAATTTATCTGCAAATAACATATCAGTAAACTCAGTAGCAGTAGCAAATATATACAATAATACTAGCAGTATAGCAGTCACAACTGATACATTAATCGACTCATTCCCCACTAGTTTATACAGGTCAGCTAAATACATTATAACAGCTAATAATGCAGACGGATATCAGTCTCAGGAAGCGTTGTTACTACATGATGATTTCATCAGCTTTGTCACAATTTATGGTAGTTTAAGTACTGCTTTTGAGGATGCTGATATTATAACATTGTCTAGTAATATCGTCAGTGGTAACGTGTGTTTATATGCAACAGGGAGTACTTCATCTACAAAAGTAAACTTACTAAGCACTTATGTAACTGATTAAAAAATTTAACTAGCAATGGGGATTGTTTGGAACTATGGCTAATAAGTATTTTAACGTAAAGACCGGCCTAAGCACCGGTAATATAACGTTAGACGCCAATTCGAGTAATATAAATGCCAATAACTTAACGTTAACTGGCAATGTAGCAGCGGTAGACTTAAACCTATCCGGAAACCTCACATCAAATCTCACACCCAATGCTGATGCAACTCTTAATCTAGGTAATACTGCCGCTAGATTCAATACTGCTTTCTTAGCAAACCTACAAGTTACAAACAATGTATCTATAGGATTACAAACACTTTCAGCCAATACTGCAGGACTTATATTAAGTTCTAATTTATTTGCTGATACTGCTAATCTTAGTAACCTAAACATCACAACCCAACTGTACATAAATAGTACAACGAATTCAACTTCTACTGATACTGGTAGTATTACAACAGAAGGTGGAGTTGGAATTAAACAGGATTTGTATGTAGGTGGTGCTATTCATTTAGCAAATAACAACGGTGGTACAACTTCAAAGGTCTACATGGCTTACAATGATATTGTATCAGGATTAGATTTTAATTTTAACGCATAAGGGAAATATATGACAAGGAAAATAGGTGCAAGACTGCAAAATGACGGAACGTTATATGCCACCGAACCTCAGTCTTATTTGGGCGGTGGATTTGACGAAACCGGCACAACAAAAACAGGACATTCAATCACATCAACTTTTGTCTATGCTGATGAATTTGACGAAGTAACTATTAGTAGTAACTTTGTATCTGGTGGTTCTATTGCGTTGAATGGTACAAATCAAAGATTAGAAGTTCAAGGATCAAGTGACTTTCAATTTGGTACACATGATTTCACAATCGAAGGTTGGTTCTATTTAACTTCAACTAATTATACTAGACTTTGGTGTTTCCCAGACGGAGACAATGTAGAAGTACAAGGTGGTGATTTATACTATTGGAACGGTGGTGCAAGTATAACTCATGCAGGTATTGGTTCTATTCCACAAAACTACTGGTTCCACGTAGCATTGGTAAAACACAATGGTGCAGCCAAAGTTTATGTAAATGGTGCTAATAAGATTACTGATAATAACCCATTCAATTCACAAACATCAAGACCATTTAGTATTGGTGGAGAAATTGGTTCACTAAATGCCAATGACAACTCTTCTACTGCAGGTTGGCTTGCTGGTAAAGTAACAAACATAAGAATTATTAAAGGAACTGCATTGTATACTGAAAACTTCAGCACACCGTATGCACCCTTTAATAAATTTGATGACACAGTATTATTGCTAAACGTAGCAGATAATACTCATCTAATAACTGACTCTTCTGGTAAGAACCAGACAGTTACAAACGTAGGAAATGCAACATTTGATGTTGCAACTCCACTATCAACCGTTTACAACGGTGCAATGAAACAATTAAAATCTGGTACGTTGCAAGTTGGAAACGAGTTTGATGAAACACAAGTATTAGCGTAAAAGTAATACACAATAAACTTAGAAAACCATAAAGGAAAATAAAAATGGCAAAATTAAAAAGTTCTAGAGTTTACGGTAATCTCACAGTTGATGATGTATTACTTGTAAGCACAGATGCAACAATTACTGGTAATTTAACAGTACTAGGTACAACAACAACGGTTAACTCAACAACTGTTACAATCGAAGGTCCAATCGTACAGCAAGGTGCAGGCGCTAATGGCGCAGCACTTACTAGTGATGACGGTAAAGATCGTGGTTTAGATTTATCTTACTACGCAGGTGGCGCACAGCTTGAAGCGTTCATGGGATGGAATACCGCTAATAGCGAATTTGCATTTGGTGATAATGTAACAATTTCAGGTGATGTTGTATCATTCAACACATATGGAAATATTCGTGCATTGCACTATATTGGTGAAGGTGACACATTAGGTAATATCACCGGTGCCAATGTTACTGGTTGGGTTAAGCAAGCCAACTATGCAAACTATGCAGGTAATGTAGTAAATGCAAGTCAACCAAATATCACTAGTGTCGGTAACTTATCTGGTTTGCAGATTGGTAATGCATCAACTACAGGCAATGTAGTTATTGACACAAATGGTAATATTACTGCAACAGGCAGCATTATTGCTAATGGAGCACAATCGAATCTTACAATTGGTACTGCTTTAGCAAATAATAGTCAAGCAAACATTTACGGTAATTTGTATGTGACCGGTACAATCAGCGGTTCTATTAATGCTACTATTGAAGCTAAAGGTAGTTCATGGGATGTACAGTACAAAGATAATACTGGTAATCTAGCAGGTAGTGATGCATTCAAGTTTGATGCAAGCAGTAGCAATACAGTAACTATTGGTACTGGGTTTACATTTGTAGGTGATACAGGTAATGCAAATGTTGCAAATTCTATTACATTTCAGAATGGTGGAGTAGTTGGTGCTAATGTTCAGGGTAGTGGTAATGGTGTTGATTTGTACGCACCTTCAGGTTCAGACTATGTACAATTAAACTATGATGATTCAGTATTTGTTTGGGCAAACGCTGATCAAATTTCATTTGATGCTAGTGGTTCATATTATGCTAATTTGTACACAGGTAATGGATTATTTGAAGTAACAAATGCATTTAGTGCTGCAGGCGGTAATTTAGAAGTTGACGAAAATGGAAATGTAAATGCTGCAGGTTACGGTAGCTTTGCTGATTTGTATGATACCAATTTAACTGCAAACTATATTGTATTCCCAGACAGTACTGGTAAATTAAAAGGTACTGCAGGATTTGCAATTGCAAGTAATGTATTAAGTGCAAACAATTTTTCAACAACAGATGCTAATATTCAAGGTAATGTTACATTAAACAAGACTTTGCACACTGCTGGTAATTTGTTAACAACAAATAGTGACGGTAATATTGTTGATACTTCTATCACATTAAGTAGTGGCTTATTGACAATTGGTAATGCAAATGTCACTGGCACTACTACAACAAACAAATTAAAAATCACTGGTTTGAATTCAAATTCACCAGTATCAGGTGGTATTTTAACTACTGACAACACAGGTAATGTAACAGAGTCAACAGACTTTACATATACTGCTAGCACATTGTTTACACCAAATGCTAATGTAAGTGGTCAAGTTACTGCAAGTAATGTTGCTGTAAATACTATCTCTCAAACTCAAGTTGTGTTCGCTGGTGCAGGTGGTTTGTTAGAGGGTGATGCAAATATCACTTATACAATTGGAAATTCAACACTAGAAGTTAACAATATCAATTCAACTGGTATTGTTTATGGTAATGTTTTACAAACAAATCTAAGTGCAAATGTTGTACCAGTTCTAGACAATAACGGTAATCTAACATCAGACGCCGGTTTAGCATATTATGTAGGTAACACAACATTAGTTGCAAATAACATTGTTGGTACAACAACAATCAAGTCAGCAAATATTTTTGATACTGACTTGGCATTGCACTCAGTTGTTATTGCAGGTACTAATGGTCAGTTGATGGATGATACTGCAGGTGGATTTGCATATTACACGGGTAATGCTACATTAACCTCAAATAATGTTATTGTTTCTGCTGATCTTACATCTGGTAATGTTTATGCCAATACAGGTAATATAAAAGCAGGTAATATAATATCTGATAATTTGCTATATGCAAACGGTAATCCTTGGGACTTCGCTAAAGCAAATGGCTCAGCTACTGATATTCAGTTTAAGTCAAGTACAGGTGACTTGCAAGGTAGTTCAAACTTTACATTTGATCCAGCTACATCTTTATTGACTGTTACAGGTAACGCAACTGTTACAGGTAACTTATCAGCAAATAACGCAAATCTTACTACTGACTTGTATGTAGGTGGCAATGCTAATATTATTGGTTACGTTAAAGCAGGTGACACTACTATTACTGGTAACTTGGTTGTTACTGGTACTACAACAAGTGTTAACACAACTACTACACAACTAGAAGATCCATTGATTGATTTGGGCTTAGGTGCTAATGGTGCTGCATTAACTAATGATGATGGTAAAGATCGCGGTGCAATATTACACACATATAATGGTGCAACAAGTGCGAAAAATGATATCTTTATGGGTTGGAAAGACTCAGAAGGTTATTTTGTATTGGCACAAAATGTAACTGTAACTAATAGTGTAGTTGATTATGGTTCAACAGATGCTGATAAACAAGCTAATCTTGCTGATCTACATTTAGGCAACATCTATGCATATAACGCTAACTTTGGTGGAGCAGTATTTAGTAATGGTAACATCACATTAGGTAGCGGCTCATTCTTAAACGGTGACGTTAAGGGTAACATTAGCGGTAACATTAAAGTAGCTGGTGCAAATGGTTCAATTCAATTTGCAAGTAATGTTATAGAACATTTAGGATCAGATGTTACTGCAGGTAATTTTGTAGTAGGTCAACATTATAAAATTGATGTTCCAGGATCAACGGACTTCACTTTAATTGGTGCTACTAATAGTAGTTCAGGTACATACTTTACTGCGACTGGTGTTGGGGCAGGCACAGGTACTGCAAAACCATCAAATACATATGGTGATTTGGCTAATGACGGTGCAAACTTAGAATATGTTGCAGGTACATTGACTGTATCATACGCTGGTGCAGGTACTGTTGTTGCAGATTTGTTAACAGGTACCTTGACTACAACTGCACAACCTAACATTTCAAGTGTTGGTACATTAACAAGTCTATCTACTAGTGGTAATATATCAATTGATAATTCTTCTCCAACTAATGGTTTGTTGACTGATAACTTATACTATGCAAACGGTAATCCATGGGACTTTATGACTGCTGCAGGTAGTACTGGTCAATTGCAATATCATGGTTCTGGTACAGACTTAGCTGCAAGTGCAAACTTGACATACGATGATGGTACACAAACTTTAACAGTTGTTGGTAATATTGTTACTGGTGCAGGTTCAGGTGGTAACATCACAGGTGCTAATGAAATTCATGCTAACTATTTCTACGGTGATGGTAGTAATTTAACTAATGTAACTGCTGAATTTGTAGCAGCCGCTAACTTAACCGGTGGTACACTATCTAGTAACGTCACAAGTTCAAGCTTAACAACAGTTGGTACATTGATAAGTTTAGAAGTTACAGGTGACATTACAAGCGATACTGGAAATATCACTGCAACTACAGGCAATGTTGTTGTAACTGCAGGCAGTGTTAATGTTGCTTTGGGTGACGTAAATGTTACTTCTGGTAATGTAAGTGCAAATAATATCACTTCAAATGCATTAACAAGTACAGGTATTGTTTATACTAATGGTTCTAACACATTAGTAACTGATGCAATGAACTTTAGTTATACTGCAGGTTCCGGTACATTAAGTGTTGCAAACGCAAATGTTACATCTAATCTAACAGTTACAGGTAATATTATTGATGGTGGTTTGAGTACAAATCAAATTGCATATACTGCATCAGGTAATGTAATTACAGGTGACACTAACTTCACATATGACGGTGCAAACTTAAAAGTAGGTACTAACATATCAGCAAACGTATCGACCGGTGCTATTGTTGCTGCAAATGTAACATCAAACAATGTAACAGCTACACAAGTTGTATATGGTGATACTGGTGGTAAATTAACTAGTGATAGCGGTTTCAAATATTATACTGGCAACAGTACAATGGTTGCAAACAACTTCATTGCTAGTTCAAGTGCTAACTTAGGTGCAATTGGTAATGTTACAATTACCGGTGGTAGTGATGGTCAATACTTGGTAGCTAATGGTTCAAGCGGTGGTTTAAAATGGGCAAGTGTTGACGCTGCCAAGATCAGTAATGGTACAAGTAGCGTAGATATCCCAGTTACTAACGGTAACATTCAGTTAACTTCTGCTGGTAATTTAGTTGTTGAAGTTACAGGTCTTGGTGCTAATGTTACTGGTTATGTCACAGTAGACGGTGACATCCAAGGTAATAACATTACTGCTACTGCTAACATTACTGCTGAAGGTACAACAGATGCAACAAATGCGGTAACTGGTACAATCACAACTGCTGGCGGTATTTCTGCTCAAGGTAATATTTACACAGGACATGCAATAGGCTTTGCTAACACCCCAGGTGCTAACACAGATAGTGCAGCATATATACAATTCAATGCAACTGCGAATAGCTTAGACTTTATCTTTAATTAAGGATAAAGGCAATGGTTAATATCGCTGCTAGATTGACAAAATCCGGCACATTCTACACTAGAGGAGACTCTAGTGTAGTTTTTGACGAGATAACTCAAAGTAATTTAAGTGTCAGCACCAATGGTGTTTATACTGGAGAGCTAGACGAAGTTTCTGGAACAACAAATGGGCAAGCCATGCAACAGTATAAAAATGGTAGGCTTGCAATTTCAGGAGTTTTTGATGAGGTATCTGGAATATCATAAGTATATAATAAAAGAAAGTTACACCAGAGACCATGGCACGTTTACAATCAGGTACTAGAATATATGGTAACGCCATAATAGACACAAATGTGTCCATTAATGGCACAACCGTTGCCACTAGTAATAGTACAGGTGCGTTAAAAGTCGCCGGCGGTATCGGAGTAGTCGGGAACATATTCAGTTCTGGCTACATCACTGGTGCTAATGCTAATTTGGGCAATTTAGTTATTGCCAATTACTTTTCAGGTACATTTGATAGTTTATCAGGTAATCAACCTAATATTACAAATGTAGGTACACTTACTGCGTTAAGTGTATATGGTAATGCAATTATTACTGGTAATCTAACAGTTACGGGTAATACAACATATGTTAATAGTAACATAGTACAAATTGAAGATCATATCATTGAATTAGGTGGCGGCGCAAATGGTGCTGCACTTACACTCAATGATAATTTGGATCGTGGTATAAGTGCACACTACTATACAACAAGTGCAAAAACTGCATTTTTTGGTTTTGCAAATAGTACATTAAACTTTACTTATTATGTAGATGGAACTGAGACTGCAGGAGTATTCAGTGGTACACAAGGTAATTACGAAGGCTTAACATACATATCAACTGCTACAACAGGCACTGCCCCGTTTGTAATTAATTCAACAACTGAAGTTGCTAATCTTACTGCACAGTTTGCTAATGTTGCGAATACTGCTAGTACTGCCGCTACTGTAACAAATAGTACACAGTCGAATATTACGGCGTTAGGTACACTTAGTTCATTAACTGTAAATGGTATTACTAATTTAGGTGCGATAGGTAATGTTAAGATATACGGTGGTGCTGACGGGTATGTTTTAAAGACTGACGGTACAGGTAATTTAGCATGGATTGCAACTGCTACTGGTACAGGTAATGCCAATATTAGCGGTAGTAATACACAAGTATTTTTCAATGACAACGTAAGTAATACACTAGGTACTAGTGCCAACTTTACGTTTAATAAAACAAGTAATACATTAACTGTAGATAAGATTGTTGCAAATGGTAGTGGATTAACAAGCATTACTGGTGCGAATGTAACTGGTCAAGTTTCATTTGCAAATGTAGCAAACAATGTTGCAGGTTCTAATGTAAGTGGTCAAGTTGGTAATGCAACGGTTGCAGGTACTGTATATACGGCAAGTCAGCCAAATATTACCTCAGTTGGTACACTTAATAGTGTAACCATAAACGGAAACGCAAATGTTGCAAATATCAATTCAAATGGTATTGTAACAATTACAAACACTACACAAGCAACTGGTACAGGTACTGGTGCATTCATTGTGGATGGTGGTGCAAGTATAACAAAAGATTTGTATGTTGGTGGAAATTTGTATGTACCAAACATTATTTCAACATCTAGTACGACACTTAATGTATCAGACCCGTTATTATATCTTTCAGCAAGTTCACCTTATCCATATGGATATGAAATAGGTTTCTATAGTCACTTTGCAACTACAGGTAATCCTCCCGGTAACGGATATCAACATACTGGTCTAGTAAGAAATCATGCAGACAATGATTGGTACTTGTTCAGTAACGCCGCAGAACCAGAAGGTGGCACAGTAGATTTAGCAAACGCTAATCTTATATTTGATACATTAAAGCTTGGTGGCATTATTGCATCTGGTAATGCAAATATTGCAGGTAATGCAAATGTTGGTACAAGCTTACAAGTTGGGTCAGGTACTGGTGGTACAATATCAGGTGCTAATCTAGTAAGTGCAAACTACTTTACAGGTGTACTAACTACAGGTACACAGCCAAATATTACTAGTGTTGGTACACTGGGTAATATTTCTGTCACAAACGCAGCAAATGTTGGTACATTGAATGCTACATTAGTCGGTAGTAATTTGATTCCAAATACTGATGCAACCTACACATTAGGTAACTCTACAAATGCATGGTCAAATATATATGTAGATAGTAATTTGTATTTGGGTAGTGCTACGCTTACAACTAGTGGTAGCGATTTTGTAGTTCATAACGGTAATATTACTGCTAATTATTTTGTAGGTGATGGAAGTCAGTTAACTAACATCAATACTCATGCTCTATTATCAGGTACTGCTACCTTTGTAACAAGTAATATCAGTAATGTAGTGCCCGGGTCAACTATATCAGTGGTTGCAGATTATAGCAACACTACTTACCCAGGTGGTGTATTTACTATTGCACAACTCGGACCAGTCAGCCTATCAATGACTGATGTTTGGTATACAGGAAGTGCTACTAAAAATGCATATGCTAATTATTTGGCTTCTTCAATTAACGAACAGAATGTAAATGTTAGTTTCACATTAGCAAATGCTACATTCAACATACAAAGTAGTGATTACATTCTTATTGGCTCATCAAATATAACTGGTACAAAGTTAACTAGTTTGAATATTACTGGTACAGGTGGTACATATGTAATTCCAAGCAGTAATGTAGGAGATTCAGTTGAGACTGCATCTACAAGTACAGTGAGTGCACATTTGACAACAAATAGAGGTGTATATAGTGCAACCGGTACAACATTGGTTGCAACACAACCTGTTGCATTTACTGTAAATTCTATCACAGGAAGTTTCCCAAGTAGCTCAGTTCCATATTTCAGTTTGAATCAAACATTCAATTGGAGTGTTAATGTAACTGGTACTACAAGCGCAGGTAATTTAACATTCAGCGGTGGTTCAGTAAGTACAACAAGTCTATCTAGTTCAGGCGGAACTAGTGGAACAAGCATAAGCGTAGATAGTACCGCTACATATACTATTACAACAAGTGATTATTTTGGTGCTGGTTTATATGGATATGGTTCAAGAACAATACCAAGCACGGTAAATGGCACAGTTAATGCGGCAACCAAATATTACCCCTTGTTCTGGAAAATAAATAGTAGTAGTAGCAACCCTAATTTTACAACAAGTGATACATATTTGACACATAATTACGTTACCGGTGATGGAGCAACAACAAGTTCAACTGTAAGCCAATATTTATGGCTTGCTATTCCTGGCTCAAGTAGCCACACATTTGCATATACATTCTTAGGTAGCCCAGTTGGTCAGTTGCCAGCAGTTACTTTTACAGGTCAAACAATTTCCGGATACACTTATAATGTATACGGATTCACAAACTTTTCGGCAGCAACATTGCTGTACACGGTGACATAAGATGGCATTAGTATTCCCCGCACCAGCCCAGATTAAGAACTTATTAGATCCTACGGCACCAACGGATGCAGCAACAAAAGAATATGTTGATAATGCATTTACTAATGGCACAGATATTGTAGTTGGTAATGTAACATCTACAGGAAATATATCTTCTGGTACTGGATTGTCCACTGGTGGGAATATATCATCTACTGGTAACATATCATCATCTGGTAATATTATTGCAACTGGTAATATTACCAGTACAAATGCTAACTTAGGTAATGTAGTAACTGCTAACTATTTTGTTGGTAATGGTTACTATTTAAGTGATATACAAGCCGGTAATATTACTGGAACTGTATCGTATGCTAATTATGCATCATATGCAGGTAATGTGACAATTGCAAGTCAAGGGAACATTACCAGCTTAGGTACACTAGCAAGTTTAACAGTTGGTGGTACTACTAATTTAGGGGCAGTTGGTAATATAACAATTACTGGTGGAACTTCTGGTCAATTTATATCAACTGACGGTTCAGGTGTATTAAGTTTTCAAAGTCAAAGTCGTTTAACTTCAACAGTTGATAGTTTTGCAGGTGATGGTACTACCACATCATTCACACTATCAGTAATACCTACCAATGTTAATTACACAATTGTTAGCGTTCAGGGTATATCACAGCCTAGAAGTAGCTATAGTTTATCAGGGGGTGTATTGACATTCTCTAGTGCACCCTATAATACAGCGATAATTGAGATTACAACTCTTGGTGGAAGCGTAAGCACTTCAGGTGTAACGATAGTTTCAGTTCCAGCACATAATAATAGTCCTGGTACCGTTGGGCAAATAGCGTATGATTCATCTTATCTATATGTATGCGTCAATACGAACATGTGGATAAGATCAGCAGTTATGAGTAGCTGGTAAGGATATTATTTAATTTTAAGATAAATACAACATAAAAGGTGCATTGACATGTCATTATTACAAATTCAACCATTCAGTATAAACGCAAGTGCGACATTTACATTCGCAAATGTAGTTGTTACTAGCAATATAAGCTCAGGAAACGCCAATCTTGGTAATTTAGTTACTGCTAATTATCATGCAGGTGTATTAACAACCGGCGCTCAACCAAACATCACATCAGTTGGTACACTATCAGGTTTAACCTCAGGTGGTACGATCAATCTTACAACTGCTAGTAATGTAAGCTTAGGTGCAGTTGGTAATGTACACATAACAGGTGGATCAAGTGGTCAATATCTACAAACAGATGGTACAGGAAATCTATCTTGGGTAACTGTTGTAAACTCATCTCTTTCTAATGGGACTAGTAACGTTGTAGTATTGAACAATGGAAACGTGGATATTAGTGCTGCAGGAAATGCAAATGTTTTAGTTGTTACTGGAACTGGTGTCAATGTAACCGGTACACTAAATTCAACAGGTAATCTTACTAGTGCAAATGCTAATTTAGGTAATTTAGCAACTGCTAACTATTTCACAGGTACACTTACAACGAATGCACAACCAAATATTACAAGTCTTGGTACGTTATCAAGTTTGGTTGTTACTGGTGATACCACAGTTACAGGTAATTTGACTGTAACAGGTAATACAACATTCATCAATAGTAATATTTCATTGATTGAAGATCCTGTAATTACATTAGGTGGTGGAGCAAATGGAGCTGCATTAACTACAAATGATAGTAAAGATCGTGGTACATTGTTACACTATTATACAACTCAAGCAACTGATGCTTTTATGGGTTGGAAAAATAGCACAGGTGAATTTGTATTTGCAAGTAACGCAAATTTAAGTTCTTCAACGGGCGTAGTAACAGTTAACACATTAGGTAACATCAAAGCAGGTAATGCTAATTTAGGTAATTTAGTTACAAGTAATTATTTTGCAGGTGTATTAACAACTGCGGCACAACCAAATATCACTAGTGTTGGTACACTAACAAGTTTAGTAGTAACTGCTAACATTACGAGCGGTAATGCTAATTTAGGTAATTTAGTTACAAGTAATTATTTTACTGGTGTATTGACAACAAATGCTCAGCCAAATATTACATCGACTGGTACATTAGCTGGTTTAACTGCTACAGGTGTTATTAATCTTACTGGTGCAAGCAATGTAGCATTAGGATCAAATGCAAATGTACATATTACCGGTGGTTCTAGTGGTCAGTATTTACAAACAGATGGTACAGGTAATCTATCTTGGGTATCAGTAAGTTCTGGATCACTTAGTAACGGTACTAGTAATATACAAATATTAAACAATGGTAATATTGATTTAAGTGTTGCAGGAAATGCAAATGTAGTAGTTGTCACTGGTACAGGAGTTAATGTTGCTGGTACATTAAATGCTACAGGTAATGCAAATGTAGGTAATATTGGTGCAGCTGCAGGTGTGTTCACAACAGTCGCTGGAAATCTTACTACTGCTGCTCAACCAAACATCACATCAGTTGGTACATTGTCGTCATTATCAGTTGGTGGTACATTATCATTAAATGCTATTGGTAACTTATATATTCCCGGTGGAAGTTCAGGTTATGTTATTAAGACAGATGGTCAAGGTAATCTAAGTTTTGCAGCCGCAGGTGCGACTGGTAATGCAAACATTGCTGGTTCAAATACACAAATCTTCTTTAACAACAATAATAGCAATACACTAGGTGCAAGTGCTAACTTAACATTCAACAATAGCACAAACACATTGACTACTACAAATCTTGTAGTTAATGGTACTACTAATCTAGGTGCTATTGGTAATGTAACGATTACAGGCGGTAGTAGTAATCAGTACATGAGAACAGATGGTTCTGGTACATTAACATGGGTAAGTTTACCAAGTACAACAGTTAATGTTGATACATTTACTGGTGACGGAACAACAACTGCGTTCACATTAACTGCAACTCCAACTAGTGTAAACTATACTATTGTTGCAGTTGGTGGTGTAGTTCAGCCAAGATCAGCTTATACAGTATCTAGTACAACAATCACATTCTCAAGTGCACCATATAATAC
>Ga0208738_1000241_pt1 | contig 16490 bp, 25 predicted proteins | sample CryBogCBE21Jul09_FD_184561 | JGI IMG/M metagenome (GOLD analysis project Ga0208738, IMG submission 184561) | Freshwater microbial communities from Crystal Bog, Wisconsin, USA - CBE21Jul09 (SPAdes) | ecosystem: Environmental > Aquatic > Freshwater > Lake | place: Crystal Bog, Wisconsin, USA... | reverse complement strand
GGGGGGTGGACTCTGGTGGAGTCAGTGGTGGTCAACAGAAATACTGGTTAGAAACCTGTAGAACTACTCTGTAGAATCCTCAACGATGCCGGAATCTTGCCCATTTTCTAGGGTAGAGAATCCTGTACGAGATTCTTCTCTGTCTCTGTAAAATGATGGTTTACAGGTACTTGCATCAAAGTCCCCTAGGATTGCGATATTTACTGCATTCTTATTGCTTTCCTCTTTGTCGAGACCTGTTGCTCTCCTGCCGATTTTAGCCAATTTATCGATGCCATCGGCTTGTCTAATTATCTGATCTTCAGAGAGTTGCTCGGCATGATTCAACGCTTTTTCGCTAATCCGATATTCTTTTTCTCGGATATTCAAAGCTCTCTCTGTCCAGAGAGAGAGCAAGATCGGTGTGGTTTTCTCTGTAGGAATTTCATTCATTGCATTGAATCGAGCCGGAGGGACTGACCACTTTTCTCGTGCCGATCTTGAGAGTAAAGTGTTGTGGTTCACAGAGAAGCGTACACTTAATTCCTTCAGCGTGATCCCTGAAAGATAAGCCGTTTTGATTGCTCCCCAATCTACTGCCAGAGGTTTCTTTGCCATGTGAGAATCCTGTACCAGATTTAATAACCTTGCAAGGTGAATAACAGAGTAAACCCGACATCAAAGGGTAGTAGTTGTTGAAGGGAGTCACAACCTACAACCGACTCCTCGCCGTAAACATCAAACAAACAAAACAATGAGCAACAACAACACATCAAGCTGGAACATCGTCATCAACAATGAAGTCATCGCCCCATCGGCGAAGGTTAACGCAATCCGTCCAGAGGTTTGGGCGTTGGTCGATCAATTCACTTTGATTTACAATGCCGAGCTGACGATCAAAGAGAAGAAGGCCGAGGTACGCAAGAGCGTGCCAGCAATTCTCAAGAGCGGAGTCACGATCGCCGAGATCGTCGAAGCAATGAAGCTCGCCGGATTCTCTGATTCTGACATCAGCAAGACGCTTCTCTCCTACGGCATTAAGCGTAATGCCGGAAAGCAGAACAAAGGCGAAAAGAGCAAGGCCGTTCAGCTTCTCGCCGAGATGCTGAAGGAGGTTGCCGAGGAGAATGCGAACACGATGGAACAGGCCGTTGCAGCTCTCCGACGTGCCGCTGATCAACTCCGTGACGAGTCCAAGAGCAAGAAGAGCAAGTAATAACCACACACCCTAGGGAACAATCTCGTACAGGATTCGATCAACAATCCTGTACGAGATTCCCTTCATCCAAACCAAACCAAACCCATGAAAAGCAACATGATTGCAGAACTGAACCTGATCGAGGCCGATGGCATCCGCCGTCACGAGATCACCAGCAAGTACGATCTCCTCCGTAGGGATGCGATCGAGTCCAGGTCGAACACGACTGCAATGCCGAGCAAGTTCAGCTTGGCCGGTACTCACCTTGATTCCGTCCTAGGGCGGATCGTAACCATCAACCTCGCCAGCAAGTAACCAACAATCCTGTACAAGATTATGAACATTAAAACTCGCAAGCGTTGGACATCCGATCGGCCAATCGTCTGCCAAGCGGACATGGACGATGCAGTCGCCGTAGCGGAGATGATCGAACGAGACATCGCCACGATCTGCACTCACCCCTACGAGATCCAAGGTGCAAGGCTGATGCTCAAGAAGGTGAAGGCACGCATCGCCGAGCGTGAGGAGAACACCATCTGAACCACGAACCATGAATCCTGTATCACGATTCCCTGTTGCCAAGCCAGCAGTCCCTAGGGTTCAAGTAATCTTGGAGCGTCAGCACAACGGATCGCTTCTTGCGTCCGCCGTCTACAACAACCGCCTCATTCGTCAGGTCTACATGGGCTACACCATGAAGCAGGCTCGTGCGGCATTCATCGAGGATCTTGCCGAAGCGGCCTACGCCATCCGGTAATAACCCAACAATCCTGTACACGATTATGACCGAGGATCATTACAAGTTGATCAGACTCACCTGCGTTCTAGGGTTTCTTTTGGTTGCCCTAGGTTGCCGGATCATCTACCTACTCTATCCCCAGCAGTAATAACCGCACACCCACAGCAACACATACACACACTATGGTAACGACACCGACACCTACCTTGGACATCGCAGTCCTAGAGCAGATCGCCAACGATCTCAAAGCACGCAAGGAGTTCGCTGACATGAGCGACTTTGCGGATGAGTACAGCCCGCTGATCCTTCCGATTCTCACCGAGTATTTCGAGGAGTTGATCAAGAAGGATGGAGTGCCAGGAGACCACGAAGGGTACGAGATTACCCTAGGACAACATGGCGTGGCCGAGATCCTGCTCTGCCATATCGAGAGAGGTATCTACTACCCAAGCGTCAGCTCCCCTTGGTGGGAGGCGAAGATCAGCTCGGTCGATACGAGTGACCCAGACATCGGGACACCCAAGCCAGCAGTCGCCTTGGCGTGGGGACTGGTCGATGTCTTGGTCAACCTGTTCGGAGCCGACATCGAATCAGATGATTAAGCAGATGATGTTCCTCCGCTGGGCGAAGGCGAAGCGACTGCCGGTCATCAAGGAAGGCAAGCTGTCCGAGTACGGCAAGCGGGTCTTTCGGTACTGGGATCTTCGCAACAAGTAATAACCCCACACAGAATCCCGTACAGGATTCTCATCAGACAACCTGCGTCCAAGGTTCCATCCCTAGGGCGTAGCCGTCTGGTGATCCATCGGATCGCTGGAGTCAAACAACAACACAACACGAAAGAAAACAAACATGAGCACACTACTTGACGACCTCATCGAGGAGTCCAACACGAACCATCGGAACGAAATGGAAAACCAGTTCAATCGACAGAAAGCGATGAAGCTCATTGCTATCGATCGCCAAGCATTTGCAGGGACTTGGCTTCACCAACGCCGTAGCTGACTTGAATCCTAGGCCAACAGGACGCCGCGATGTAACCTTCAGCATAGGACACCCCGACTTCGACAAGTTTTATGTCGGGGTGTGGGAGTCTGGAGCGTGGGGAATCCTAGGGCCGAGGAGTGAATGCCGGGATTGGGAGATGGTTCCTAATGTTCTCACATCTCTTAAACCCGCCATCACCAAGCTCATCAAGAACCACTTGAGCAATGTTTACAACCTTCGCCGCGTCAGTGAGTACGCGGCCAAGAAATAACCAACAATCCTGTACAGGAAACCAAACCAACAACACCACACAACATGACCGACAAAAATAAAATCAAAGCACTAGCAAGCCTAGCTAATGAAGCAATCTCATTAGCCGCTGACGCTTGGGAACTTGCTGACTCATACGCCGGAGGTGAATCCGAAAACGCCGACGCCATCTCCAAGCAGATCGACAAGCTCGAAGCCAAGTTAGACAAACTCACAGCCACCAAGTAAACATGAGCACCAAAACATACACCACCATTGAAGCTGGCAAGCTGATGTCTGCTTGCCCTGACGACGAACGCCTCGACTTACGCGGCGTCGTAATCCTCGACAACGAATCCGGCAACGTGCAGGTCACGCTTACCGAGGACGAGTTGGAAGAGTATCAGGATCAATCCGGCAACGAGATCAACGACGATATCATCAGCGACGAGGGCATCCAGTTGCTAGTCGAGTGGCTGGGAGAGGAGGAGATTCTGGAGCAGGGAAAGACTGGGGTCATGCAGAGGTACTGCAAGAAGAATGGGTTGCCTTTTAAGGACATTGGAATTGCCTACCCAAGCCTCTCGCCGGAAGAGAGTCGCCGTCAGGACATCGTGCAGTTGGCAAAGAGCCAGAGGTCATCGGGTGAACTCGAACCTCGTGGCGTTGAGATCGACGATGACGCCGAGGTCAGCGAAGGCGAGGACAACGGAGCCTATGTCCAGGTATGGGCATGGGTCAGCTTTGAGGGAACGCCCCTCGATAAGAATCCTGTACAGGAAAACAAGTAATAACCACACAACCAGAAAGGAATCAAACCGATGAGCACAATCGTATCAACAACCCTAGGGTACTGCGAAGGCAGTAGCGACAAGGTGTACAGCATCCGAGTGGATGAGATGGTCAAAGACGGCTACTGCGTCAACTTCACATACGGACGCCGTGGAGGAACCATGAATCATGGAACGAAAACCATGACTCCTGTATCCGCGACGGCGGCATTGATCCTCTACACCAAGATCGTCAACGAGAAGAAAGCCAAGGGGTACACCGAGATCAGTAGCACCTCGGCTCCCAAGATGACGGCTCCGGCCACGCCAGTCGCTGAGCCACCACCGATGGCAGACCGAGTGTTGCCACAGCTCCTCAACCCCGTGGATGAGTCGGAGCTGGAGCGTCTGTTCATGGACGACAACTGGCTCATGCAACCCAAGATGGACGGCAAGCGTATCCTGTTGCACCGAACCGGAAGCCGTGTCTTCGGAACCAACCGAACCGGATTGGAGTGTGGCATCCCAGCCAATGTCCTAGAGCAGGCGGAAGACCTAGGGCAGGACTTCATTATCGACGGCGAGTTGATCGGGGATCAGTACCATGTCTTTGATCTGCTCTCCCTAGGAGGTACGGACATGACGGAGAACTCCTACCACTTCCGTCTGACCAAGCTGATGAACCTCCTCGCTGGCAAGCCGAGCCGTCACGACAACTGCATTCACTGGGTATTGTCATGGCACACTAACGCAACGAAGCGTGAAGCGTTCACCGTGATCAAGGAAGAGAGGGGCGAGGGAGTCGTGTTCAAGCGGAAGATGTCTGCGTACAAGTCAGGCCGTCCGGCATCCGGCGGTACGCAACTCAAGTTCAAGTTCGTTGCTACGGCATCGGTCGTTGTGACTGGGCACACCGAAGGCAAGCGTTCGGTTGGAATGGGTGTCTACGATCCAGCAGACGGAAGCCCCATACTCACACCGATAGGTAACGTCACCATCGGAGGTACGATTCCGATACCGTCCATCGGATCGGTGATCGAGGTTCAGTATCTCTATGCTTACGAAGGCGGCTCGTTGTTCCAGCCCGTGTACCTGGGCGAGCGTGATGACATCGCCCGAACGGACTGCACAATCGACCAGCTCAAGTACAAGGCCGAGCCGGCGTTAACAGAGTAAACCCGACACCAGCGGGTAGTAGTAGGTAGAAAGATTGAACGCGAAACATCCTAGGGGTGTCTTAACCGCCCAACCCTAGGGTGTCTGTATGGCTGACCACCATGCACTGATGAGCACTAGGTCAAACAGAAACACAGAAGCATAAGGAGTTAAACATGAGCACAGCAGTCAAACGTAAGTACGCATGGATCAAGCAGTACCAGTCCGAGGATGGGCATTCGTTCTGGAAAGACGACATCACGGGAATGATTGCGATCAAAGATCGATCCGGCCCGACTCCCGATACTACGGACGATGGCGTCCTGTGGCTGGAAAACAACGACTGGGTAATGGATGGAAAGTACATTCAGATCCCGGTTCGTACAGACGACTGGAAGGTAAGCTACTGCTTTCAAACATATGAAAGCGGTATCAAGTGCGCCATCGAATTGGGGTATCCGATCAGGGTTGAACGAGGGGAAGCCGAACGGCTCCCGCTATCGATTGCCTCATTGCTCGTGAGCAAGGCCAAGGCGACGACCTTCAAGTTCTAAAGCGAAACCGCCGAGTGGCGGTCTGCCAGCAACGACCGAGCTGGCACTGATGAGCAGTAGGTCAACCACCCGAATCCTGTACACAACAATCTCGTACAGGATTCACAACACCAACACAACATGAGCAAGCACACCACCCTGACAGCAGAGCAGATCGACAGCCTCAACTACAAGGAGGCCATCAAGGAAGCTCGTCGCCTAGGTGCCACCGGCATCTGGGTTGCGACCGCAAAGACCGACACGTTCCGTCGGTTCATCAAGGGCGAGATCACGGCGTCACAGGCGCAGGAGATCACCCTAGGAACCTCCGGCACTCCTGCCAGCACACCGCCTCCAAGCGAGGCTATGGAGGAGGCCATCAACCGCATCGTCGAGGATCAGACCGCTGACATCCGCAAGGACGTTGGCGAGGCCAAGGCGTTCATCGAGGCACAGGGCGAGAAGCTCTCCGAGGTGCAGGAGAAGTTCGACGAGATCGAGGCCAAGATCGCATCCAGCGTTTCCAGCGGAGGCGTTGCTTCCAGCGTCACCGACCCCGACATCGTTCGCAAGGCGGAGCTTGATGACTTCAAGACCGAGATGGCTGACAAGATCTGTGCTGGCATGGACGCATTGCAGACCGTCACCGACGAGAAGCTCGACAAGCTGACCAAGGACATCACCGATGCCCTTGCCTCCGGCGGTGCTTCGGCGGCACGCAAGATCAGTGCGATCATCGCCCCCACCCCGACCAGCACGACAACGTGTCAGGTCGCCCATGCCCTAGAGCGTTACGCCTCTCCGGCTCGTGCGATCAAGCCGTTGCTCATCAAGGGTGAGCCCGGTGCAGGCAAGACGTACCAGGCTCGTAACCACGGCTCGATGTTCGACCACTACATCGAGGTCGGCATCCACAACTCGACCGAGGCGACCGACCTCCTAGGGTATCAGACTCCGACCGTACCTTGGGTCGATGGCCCGATGTCCGAGGCGTGGCGTAAGGCCGCTCTAGGACAGACCGTCCTGTTCGTGGCCGACGAGATCCTCCGCGCTAGGTCTTCGGTTCAGTCCTTGTTCCTCACTCCGTTCCAGCCGACCAACATCGGCGGCGTGGAGTATTACAAGCTCCGTACCGGACGCTTCATCGAGGATCCAGTCACCAAGGTTCATGTCAGCGAGGAGTTGCTTGCTCCGGTTGCCAACCTTGCGATCGTCGCAACCACCAACGTCGGTAGCCAGTACGACATCGACGAGGGCGATCCCGCCACCAAGCGTCGCTTCGTTCACATCCATGTCAGGGTTGACGAGGCCAAGGTTCGTGCCGTGGTCGGAGGCTACACCTCTGCCCTAGGTTACAAGTCCTCCTTGCTCGACTCGCTGGTCGAGTTCTGGAAGCACGCCAAGGTTCTTGCCGCCGATGGCTTCCTCGGATCGGTTCCCAACATCAGCACGTTCTGCGAGGCGTTGCAGTTCTCCGACCCTGCCAAGGGTGAGGCTGGCGTTGCTACCGAGCTGTATCGTCTGGGCGTCAACCTCTGGGTGAGCAACACCATCGAGGGCGAGCCTGAGCCTGAGCAGGTCAAGAAGGTCAACGAGGCGTTCGTCAAGATCTTCGGCAAGTACGGCTTCACTGTTCCAACGCTGTAATAACCACGCACCAACAAACACAACCTAGGGCGGAGAATCTCGTACAGGATTCTCCGCCCACAACCAACAACACACCATGAGCAAAATCGTAGCAACCCCACACATCCGTAAGGAAGTGCTAGACCACCACGTTGACTTCCGCACCCGCGGAGTGCTCGACGAGAAGTACGACCTAGACTGGCTCAAGGGTCTCAAGTCCGACCCTTGCAAGACAGGCTACTGGAAGTACGACCCGACCACGGATCGTCACACCATCCGCATCTCACCTCTCGCATACAACGAGTTGTCAACCGACAAGACCAAACGCATCCAAGTGCCCCAGTTGTTCCGCCATGTCTATGAGCATGAAGCGGCTCACAGCAAGTTCACTACCAAAGATCTCAAGGGTCTTTCCGACAAGCTGTCTGCCGAGAAGATCCCTTGGCGTTTGCAGAACCTCTTCGAGGACTGCCGCATCGAACGCCGATGGTTCTTTGGGTATCGCCGTGGCGTTGCCGGAGCCGGCAAGTGGAAGTGGCTCTACTGGGATAAGCGTCCAGAGTCCAAGGACGTAGACAAGATCTCGGCACAGCATCTCCTCTACCGCATCAAGTGCGAGTCGCTCCTAGGGCGTCCTAGCCGTGACTTCAGCATCCTGATGAGCCCCCTGCCTTTCTACCGCAAGGTCTGGGCGTACTATTGCAGGATCGTCAGGGCTCGTACCACCGAGGAGCTTATCCCGATCCTTAAAGATTGGCTCAGGGAATTCCCCCACTCCGGCGATGACACCATCGAGAGCGAAGGCGGTCTCGGCACAGGTGACCTTGCAGGTGCTCTCAAGGAAGGAACTGGCAAAGCTCCCAGCGATGTCAAGGCCAAGGATCCCAAGGGCGAGGGTGCTTCCCCCGACGGCAAGGGTGACGGCGACTCGTCTTCACCTGGAGGTGCAGGCGAGGAAGCTGGCAAGGCTATCGACGGCACCACCGATGGTTACGGAAGCGAGTGCAACTCTGATCCGTTCAGCGGTGAGACGCCCCCCAAGGATCCCGAAGAGCTGAAGGAGTTCAAGCTGTCCCATCGGCTTGCCGGTATGCTCGACACCGCATTCCGTGTGAGGGGTGACGGCAAGGAGATCACCAGTAGCCCCAGCAAGCGTCTCAACGTGCGTGGCATCCTGCGTGGTGACTTCCTGCATCCGTACATCGGCAAGCCCCAGAGCGAGCGTGGCAAGCCCCATGTCTCGTTGCTTGTAGATTGCTCCGGCTCGATGGCACATGAGGCGTATGTGGATCGTGAACGCAAAATCGACATCCGTTGCGACGGGGCTGGCCGTGTGCTTCTGCGAGCCTTGAACCTACTCGCCAAGCGTGGCCGTATCACCGGAGTTGCCTATGCAACTGCACTGGGCGGTGTGCGTGAGCGTGTGGTGCTTCCGATCAAAGATCCTAGGATCTTCCAGAAGTTCCATGCGTGGAGCGACAGCGAGGGTATCGCAAATGCCCTAGAGCAAAAACCCTCCAAGAGGAGTGCCTTCAACGAGATCGTAAGCAAGAGCAAGATCTGCCTTGTCTACACCGATGGTTGCATCACCGACGAGCCGTTGGATCGCAAGCCGTTGCGTGCTCGTGGCCTGTACACCGTAGGTATCTGCTGTTCCCACAACGAGACAACCAGAGAGCTAAAGTGTCACTTCGATGCGGCTATCTGGCGTGAGTCCCTGTGGGGCATGGCAGATGCCCTAGTTCGCCAGCTCAAGTCGATGCCGGCTCGGTAAACAATCACAGCCCTAGAGTTCGATCCCTAGGGCACAACCCAAACAACAACACAACACACCATGAAAACATTACACCTGATCATAGCGTCAGTAATCATTCGCCTGCTCTCGGCATTCGCCCAGGAATACGGAGCCCCTAGGATCGTCGCACCTGACGGAACCTACCTAGGAAACCTCAGTGCTAACCCCTACGACCCGAACAGCACGGCCAACCCATACGGCCAGTATGGAAGTCCGTACAGCCCGACCAGCATCAACAATCCCTATGGTCAGTATGGAAGTCCGTACAGCCCCGATAGCGTGAACAACCCCTTCATCACAACCCCACCACCAACCCCACCAATCCAATAACCTATGGCACAACTACGTTCGGTCTTTACCTTTGTCTCCGGCCTTCTGTTCGGAGCGTGCATCGTGATCCTTGGCACAACTCCCAAGCACAACGATGAGTCGATACCCTCCCCCAATAGGATGAACTACCTGCTCAAAGGCTTGAAGATTCCTAAAAAGTATAATGACGGGAAAGATGATGACCTCATGGTTATCTAAAAAAAGATTGAACAATAATAACCGCATAGTGTCTTAATACACCTGACGGTGAAAGGTGGAAACTCAGGGAGTCGGCTCTGCTCATGGAGCCGGCTCTCTGAACCACTAACCATAAACAATGAGCCATGATCCTTGACGCACTCTTCAGACCACCAGCAGACCGAGCATTACAGCTAGACAAATTCGCCTTTGAGGATCTCCGGTTCTCGATGGAGCAAGCCATCAAATCTGGCAAGGATGACTTTGTCTGGAAGTACGAGGGCGAGAATTTTTATTTCGACACATCCAGCGCACAGGAGCTGTTCAATAAAGTTGATTCGCTAAACAGGTAATAACCCCACAACCTTTTGTACAATCGGGTAAGTCGTCCAGAGCCCTGACCGACCGCATTTTTTTTTCCGACGGAGATGCGGAGTCTCATTCGGGAGGTAAGCCGTAGCCTCCGGTCAATCGACGAAACGGCATCCACTTTCAAACACCACCACACCATGACATCACCTACACCTGACACCGAAACCCAGCTACGCCGTAGCACTAGGCCATCGCTCCACCATCCGATGCGTAAGCCCTGCCTCCCTGAGTACGCCTATATCTATCTCCTAGGGAAGCTCTGCACCGGATCCCCTAGGATCCACAAGACGGTTTACCCCAAAAGAACGTCCTATCATGGAAGGTAAATATCGCCGCGGAGACTACTCCCCTTGCGGAACGCTACGCTTCTGGAACTACCAGAAATATGTATCCAAAAAGACGGGCAAACGAACCGAGCGATGGATACCAGCACACCGATACGAGGCACATAAACGCCACGTTAACCAGCAATGGGTGCAGAACGATGCCCTTCGGGACTGGCTTAAATCACGAGTTAACAGAGTAAAACAGACTGCCTGTGCCTCCTAAAATCCATAAATGCCCTAGGTGTCAGACACCCTGCAAACCCCACGCCTGCCCTAGTTGCTCTAGGGAGTTTGAGGCCATTGCCAGGAGGATGAACTCGAAGTTAAAAAAGCCCATTGACAAAGCACAGCCCTAGGGTAATAACCGCGTAACCTTTGTTATGCCCCGACGCTTCCCAAACGACATCTGGCTGAAAGCCTCTGACGAGGCGTTCGACTCTGTCCCCCAAACTTGTCCGGCGATACAGGAGGAATTTGCAAAAACCATACGAGCCATCAACGAACGATGTGACCTTGACCCTAGGCAGGAGCGTATCGTGCGTGGCCTCCTAGGGCGTCTTAGGTACGTCGTCCGCACTAGGGCAACCGAGCCACTGCGTACAGGGATGACCTACGCCATCGCTCAACGGATGGATCCAGAATACGAGGGCGAAGAATAATTTATGTCAGACACAACAACACCAGAGACCCCTGCGGTCGAACCCACTCCGGCAACGGAGACATCAACAACTGCACCTGCTTCCCCCTCGCCGGAGAACGTGGTGCTTTTTCCTCAAGCCTCGGAGACGAGTCATACAGCCAACGCCCCCGAGGCATCTTTAGCTACAGAGCCCAACCCACAGGCTGTTTCTACGGGTGCATCAGCAACCCCTGCTGTCGAACAGGGCGAAGAGCCCCGACCTCTCCTAGTGAGCCGACTGATTCATGTGATCGGTCAGTTCCTTTCGGAGTACGTCGACAAGCCAGCACACGAAATGAGCGAGGAGATGAAGCACTTGTTTGCTCTGTTCTCCCAGCATCTGATGCTTGTTAATTCGATCAATGCCGACGAGGCACTTGCTCAAAAGGTTATCGAAGCTGTCGATAAAGAGATTGCAAAGGTGACCGAAGAGTTTGGAGGCGAGCGTAAGGCCGACCCAGTAGCTTCCGACCCTAGCAACATCGTCGTTCCCAACATCCACTAGGGATGGACTTCACCCTCTCAGTCTTTGGCATCTTGCTTCTCAATGCGTTGTACCTCCTAGAACGGGCACTAGGGTACGCCGAGGAGATCCATAATGAGCGAAGACTGGGAGGCGGAGTCGATCAGGAGCTTTGGTTTTCCCTCTTGGTCAGGCTGTTCTTTCTTTGCCTGAACCTCGCCGGTCTTTGGCTTTGCCTCTTTCGTTTTCTCTCTAGGGCGTCCTAGAGCACTTCTTCACCACCCAGGCGGGAACGCGTCCACGCCAGGATATCCTCCCTAGGGTGCCCTAGGGTGATGTTATTTCCCCGCCGGTGGGCCGAAACCTTATCCTCCAGTTGCCCTAGGGTATTAGCCTCGAACCTGAACCGGGTTCCCGGTTGAATGTAGTACCACCCTCCGGGAGGAGTGATGGAACTATCCTCGCCCCAGAGACTCATGCCCTAGTGCCCTAGGTTGAGGTTTACTGTTTCCGGCGTGGCGTTGATTGCGTTCTGCAACCACTGCACTCGGTCGTCTTGACCCCTGCTCTGGAGTAGCTTGATCGATGCCGCACTAGGTTGGAATCTCTTGTAAGTCGCACTGGTAACTTGGTCGATGACATCCTGAGATACTCTAGCTCCCTTGAGGGCGGTCTGTATCTGCTCTGGGCTCATGCCGAGCTGGATTGCCGCCTCGTACTTTGTGCGTAGATCCTGCACTAGGGCTTGGTGAGCCTCATTCGCTTGCTTGTACCCTTGGGTAACCTGCGGTTCCGTCCTAGAGCCGATGCTTGTTGCGGCGTGCGACAATAGCTGTGAAGCGTTTGCACTCTGTTGCATGAACTGGGATCCCGTGAAATGCAACGAGTTTGCAAGGTTCATGTCAGCCGCACGCCATCCAACCATGTTGGCAATTTCCTGACCGGCATCGTAGGAGCGTCCGCTGTCTGAAACATAGCCAGTAGCACCCTTGTAAATACGATTTATGCTGTCGATAGCACCTGGGCTTAGGGCAGTCCACAAGCGGTTGGTGACTGCAAGACCGATGTTTGCCGCCGAGTCCTGCGGGTTGTAAAGCGGTGCTCCATTGGCTGAGTTTTTGTTACGAGCAATGTCCATGATCGCACTGGTCGTAAGCTGTTCCTTATCGAAGGGCTGAAAGAGTTCTCCCATTCCGTCGATCATTGCGTCGTGGAGTCCTTTTCCAAAGTCGCCCTCATCGTTGGAGAACGCACGGATCACCGCCTTGATCGGGGTGCGAAGAATCTTATAGTGATCCCACCATGAGAGATCGAAGTACCCGACCTTTCCATCGGCCTTCTGGAAAGGAATGATCTGAGCATTCTTCTGCCATTCAGGTAGGAATTTACGGAGAGCCTCCTGATCCTCGTCGGTCATGCCACTTGCGGCCTGAGTCATGGCAATCAGGGCGGACGGCCCTAGGGCGACCGTTGCGATACCACGCATACGATCCCAGCCCATCTTGGTAAGCTCCGCGTTTCCGGTGGCATTGCCTTCCTTGATCTCGTCATGTGCCAACTTCAGCAGGTTGTAGCTGGTACGATAAACCTCGGAGCTGAAACGAACGAACGGGGCAACGATAGGAACCTTGGAGAGTTCCTTTACGATCGCCGGCGATCGGTCATAGCTCCAGTGACAATCTAGGGCGATCTGAGCCGCCTTCTGATCTACCTGCTCCGGCGTCCATTCTGGGTGGGCGTTTGCGTATTTCTGACGCTCGCCGTAGAAGATGGCAACCTTGTAAGCCGCATCCGAAACTCCGTACAGGGTTTCAGGGAGATGCTTTAGCTTCACGCCACGGATATCGGTATCCCCGATCTTGTTCAGCGGGGAGGCAATCTTGCGTAGGAAGTCCCCTAGGGGAGTCTGTTTTCCGTTCTCATTACCATCGATGAGTTCATGTAGCAGGCGGTTTGCCTCTGACTGGTGGAGCAGACCTAGCTCGGTTAGCCTTTGGATCTCTGGAAGATTGTTGCGTGCGTCCTCTAGGGAGCTGAACGGATTGATCTTACCATACGCTTCCTTCAGGTTTTTTGGAACTAGGCCACCATGCCAGTTGGCGGTGGTCACCAACCCTAGGAGGTTGGATACATTGTGACGAACCTGCGCCGCCGGCGAGAACTGGGTCTTTGCGCCCATCGAGTAACCCGTGACTTTCTTGAAGAGATCGAGCAACCAAGGCGTGTCGCTTGCGCCCATCCTAGGGAGCATCCGAAGCAGTCCATCACCGATTTCTTTTTGGATAAAGAGGCCGTTGAGCGGAGCCAATGATTCGTTATTGATCGAAGCGATAGGAACGTACTTGTGAGGGATTGACCTACCTTTGTTCTTTGGATCTGCCGGATCATATAGCGAACCATCCTTGAGGCCGGACTCCCGAAGGTCTGAAAGGAACTTATGATTTGCCAGAACTGCGGCCTGCCTGCCCATTGTGTCTGCGGCGATAGTTGCAGGATCCTTTCGCTCCCCTAGGTACTGCTTGAGGTCATCCTCTAGGTTTCCGCGTTTCAGGAAAGTGCTCAGGTCTTTTTGACCAGGGAACTGTCCAATCGTGAACCGGCGATCCAAAGAATTCTCCCTAGGGTTTAGAAGCCTGTTCAACGAATCGTGAACCTCTTCCTCTGTAACCTGATCCTTGGCAACTTGAAGTGCCTCCTCTTTTGTCATTGTTCCGCCGGCCTTGCGGTTCTCGTTAAGAATCTCCGGCGCCCTTTCCTTTGCCAAAAAGTTACGGGTGCTGGTCTCCATACGGCGTGCCAGCTCTGGGTTCTTCTTGACCATGTCGTCATGGGTCAAACCGGCATCCAGATGGTCGTAGGATCGGGTAATATAGATTCCATGATTCTCCTCTAGGGTAGCCTTGAGATCACCACTGACCACGCCCTGCCGGATTAACTCCTGTTGCAACGAGTCAATGCCATCACGGAAAGAAACGATAGCCGCCCGTGCCCTAGGGGGTAGCGAATCCAGAGCTTTTTGTTGTTCGTCCCGGTAAGTTTCACGATTCTTTTGCGTAAGTTCCCTGGCGAGTTTGATTGCCGCCTCGCTCCCGTTCTTTGCCTGCTCCTCGTTGACACGTTTTACGTCAAGGTCGGTCAGGGGATTCCCGTAGTTTCCTAGGGCGGTTCGTGCTTCAAGCAACTGCGCTTCGGATATCTTATTGCCGTAATCGTTCTTCAGGGCTTCAGACCACAACCTATTTGCGTACTTGATGTGGTTCTCGGCCTTCAGCTTGATGCCCTGAGCCACTTGGTGACTGAACGATACGTTTTTGTTTACGCCCTTGTCTGGGCCGGTAAAGAGTCCGGCCAACCTAGTTTTCACTCCGTTGTAGGAGGAGATGTCTTTACCAAATAGCGTTTCCTTTGCCCCCTCTGGGATGATCGAACCGACCTTCCTTAATGTGTCCCTGACGACACTAGGGCGTTCCTCCGAATAAAGGGCTTTGTCTAGATGTCCGCTATTATCTGCGCTGTAAGCTGTGAGTCCGTCAGCGTTTTCAAGCGCGGGTCTCGTCGCACCCAGATATCTCCTAAGACTTGCCTCTCCGACTCGGAAAGGGTCAGGAGTCCCGTCATTTTTCGTCTCTGCAAGTCCCTCAGTAATTCTGCTTCGGATGTCGTGAATGGATACTGATGCTCCGTTCTCGTCGGTAAAGTTTCCTGTGGCTGGGTCATAGCTATGTGAGACAAGTTCGGGTGCGGCTTGTTCAATATAACTCTTCTCGGCACGCATTAAAGCGGAGACTTTTCCTGCGGTATCTAGGCTCTCCCATTTACGCAGGGATCCATCCTTGTCGAGGTTTGGGAACATCCGGCTACGCTGATCGATGGTAGGCCGGAAATGCTCTGCATCTTGGTTTCGTATTGCAGATGAGATCTGTTGTGCGTTCCTACGGAAATGACCCGCCCATGAGGTCGTCGTGTCAGGAACTACCTTCTGTCCGGTGTTGTGAGCCCATTGGTAGATCGCTTGATAAATGCTGGAAGCCTTACGGATTGTTCCGTTGGCTCCGTCGGAAGAATCGATTGTCAGGCTATCTTTTTCGCTGTGAGGTACTGAATCATCGTACAGACGAACTGATCCCTTTGCGGCAACCGCCTGTGTTTCTGGCAGTTGAAAGTCTGGGCTTTTGTCTGTTGGGCGAATCGTAAGGACGCCGTTCTCGGCTTTGATTACTTTTCCGTCAGAGTATCCATCGTTTCTCTTTCCGTCGGTAGCAGGGAAAAGAACCATATCTCCTTTGATCGGGGTTTCAGAAATCAGCTTCATGCCATAGGCATCGAATGAAGAGAATTTGCTACCCGTGGAATTCAGAACCTCCGTCAGGTCATCACTCTTTGAGAGTTCTTGGGGGAGACGGAACATGTCCTGACCCTTCTCGCGCCCTAGGCGCAACATCGATTCCCCTAGGGACTCGCGAGCTGGTGACTCCAAAGGAGTTTCCTTGCCGGCAAGCATACGAGCCCCCACCTTTTTCATTGCACTGTACGCTTCTTTTGTAGGAGCCCCACCCCACTCCGAAGCGTCCGATTGAGCGGCTTTCTTCCACTCCTCATAAGATGCAGTAGCGGCAAGTCGTTGGAGATCTGCTTGCGAGTAAGTTTCTCCAGGCTCCTCCTCATTCTTTGCCTGGACAGCCGGCTTTTCGGTTTTCTGCTCCACCCTAGGGGGTTCAGGTGCCGGTGCTATTTCAGCCACCTGCTTACGCTCTACCGGAGTGCTTTCTTTCTTTGGCCTTCCTCGTTTTGGCTTCGGGGGTTCAGGAGTAGGAGGCTCTGGTTCAGGCCCCTTATCTGATCCGGCTGGTGGCGCAGGCGGCTCCTCCTCATCCGGCTTCTTTGTGTCCGTCGGAGTTGGTGTTTCCTTGGGAGATGTTTCTCCACTTGAATTCTCCTTGGCCGGCTCTACGTCTTTAATTCCTTCCTTGGAGTTCCACTCCTTGATCAGAGCCGTCCTATCATTGGTCGTTCCGCGTAGGTTGCGTTGTTCGATCTGATCCCTGATCCATGATTCACGACGCTCGTAGCCCTTCATCTCTGCGTGCAACGGAGATGCTTTGTTCTACCTAG
>Ga0208738_1000237_pt1 | contig 16743 bp, 19 predicted proteins | sample CryBogCBE21Jul09_FD_184561 | JGI IMG/M metagenome (GOLD analysis project Ga0208738, IMG submission 184561) | Freshwater microbial communities from Crystal Bog, Wisconsin, USA - CBE21Jul09 (SPAdes) | ecosystem: Environmental > Aquatic > Freshwater > Lake | place: Crystal Bog, Wisconsin, USA... | reverse complement strand
AACTGGGCCAGTGGTTTTGCTGTCTTAACATTCCATAATGGCAGACTGTTATACCCAGAACTTGTACATAAATTTGATAAAGACCACATTGAATTTAGAGGTCAAATCATAAAGGTGCGCTAACAAACTTGTTACTAGGAACATTCTATGTCTTACAGATCAAGATGGGACAATGGTTCCTGGCTAGTTATATGTGACCAATGTGGTCGCAAATACAAAGAAAGTGAGTTACGGTTACGTTGGGACGGACTTATGGTCTGCCAAGGTGACTGGGAACCTCGTCAACCTCAAGACTACGTACACGGTGTTGCTGATATTCAGACACCACCATTCGTTAGATCAGAGCAGCAAGATCAATTTATTTTTGTATGTGACCTCATTGGTATCAATGGAGTTGCAGACTATGGCGTAGCTGATTGTGCTGCTGCTAACAAAGATAACGGATACCGTCCTGTGTGTACCCTAGAGGGTTCATACGCTATACCTAGCTCAGGTATTCCTGGCTGTATGGTTCCTAGTAAGATAGCTCCTAGCTTAAACAGCTTCCTTATTGGATAAACAACATGAGTTCTACCTACAGTATTAGCAGCAGTCAGATCATATCCCTAGCATTAGGTCGGTTAGGTGTTCTTGAAATTGGAGATACTCCTGATTCAAACACCTACGCTAATGCTTTGATGGCTCTTAACTTGCTCATTAAACAAGCAAGTATTGACGGTCTTAAGTTGTGGAAAATCTCTGAGTTGATCATCCCTACTACAGCTAATCAAACTACATACACACTGGGTGGATCTTCTTCTACGTTGATGTATGATTCATTGAATCCTACAGTAGCTATTACTGACAAACCTTTGAAGATTATTCAGGGGTTCTACCGTAACATTCAAGTGTCTCCTCCTATTGATACACCTGTATTACTTGTATCTAAACAAGAGTACAACGTATTGGGATCTAAGTTCTCTACTGGTACTGCTAACACTTTGTTCTACGATCCACGTAGTACTTATGGTGTGTTGTATGTGTACTTGACTCCTGACCTTAACTCGCAGACTAACATTCAGTTGCACGTGATTGCTCAGATGCCTATCAATGACGTTACCCTAAACACGGGTACGTCTACTGATACTCCTGACTTTCCTATTGAGTGGCAGAACTATTTGGTCTGGGGACTAGCTGATGAGCTGTCTATGCAGTACGGTGTTCCTATGAACTACCGCCAAGAGATTATGCAACGTGCTGCTATGTACAAAGAAAAGCTGTCTGATTGGGACGTTGAAGCTTCTAGTACTTTCTTTATGCCTGAATTTAGGTCTACCAACACTAACTCTTACGGACGGTAAGCATGACTACCGAACGTATTGCTCTTACCCAACCTATTGAAAGTCGTAACGGGTCTTTTGCTACTGACTCGTACTGTGCTAACGTTTTCTTTGATAGCAGTGGTGGTAAGCGTGATTGGGTTAAACGTCCTGGGTTGCAATACGTTACTCAAGTAACATCCGTAACTCCACCTAATTACACCCAAGCACAAGGGTTAACCCCATACAACGGTAACTTGGTTGGTGTTATTAATAACACGGTGTATCAAATTAATCCTAGTACTCCGTCTGTGAGTACCATTGGTACTACGTCTGCATCTACTAGTCAGAGCTACTTTGTAAGGACATTCCTTGACTCTTACTTATTTATCCAAAACAAAGTCAACGGTTATCTATTTACTCAAGGCGGCTCTTTTAGTGCTATTGGTAATACCTACCTTGTCAATATTAGCATTGACAATCCTGGGCTTAATTACAGCAGTGGTATTACCCTTAGCCTTTCTGCTAGTGGCGCTGCTGCTACCGCCACTGTTACTAACGGGCTTATTAGTACTGTAACCCTGACTAACCCTGGTAGTGGTCTTAGCTCTGCTGGTACTTGTACAGTTAACCTTCCTGCTACTCAAACACCTACTGCTACAGGCTCTAATGGGTTCTATGAGATCACGGTATCCAGTGCTACGGGTGTATATACAGGTATGTACGTTACAGGTACTGGTGTGGCTCCTAACGCTTACATTACTAGCATCAACGGTACAACCCTTACGTTAAACATTGCTAACGTTGCTGACGTATCTGGTACGGTTACTATTCAAGACTTAGGTAACGGAGCTGTGTTAACTCCAGCTCTTAACTCGTTCCCTAGTGGTCCGTTTGTATCTGGTGCTGTGTTCCTAGACAACTATGTGTTTATAGGTACAACTAATAACCGCATCTACAACTGCAACCTTGGTGATCCTAAATCTTGGAACGCTCTTAGCTTCTTAAGCTTTGAACAGACTACAGATACCCTTGTTGGTATTGCTAAACACCTAAACTACCTCATAGCTTTTGGTGCTACTAGTACGCAATTCTTCTACGATGCTGGTAACTACCCTGGTTCTCCTCTTGCCCTAGCTGCCAGCTACACCAATGAAATTGGCTGTGCTAATGGGGACAGCATTGTTGCTACTAGTAACACGGTACTGTGGGTTGGTACTACTCGTACGTACGGCAAGTCTGTGTACATCATGGATGGTGTATCTCCTGTTAAGGTGTCTACTAGCCACATTGATCGTCACTTAGAAGCTGATGACTTAGTTAACGTACGTGCTTACTGCTACAAGACTAGTGGTCATACGTTTTACGTCTTAACTCTTATTGATTCAAACAAGACTCTTGTGTACGACATTGATGAGAAGATGTGGTACACATGGACTCAATGGGCTATGGCATCTAACGATCAACCTAACCCAGGTACGTACTATGAGATGTACTTCCGTCCTACGTTCTATGCTGAGTTAAACAACATTCCCTACTGCTTAGATGACGATAGGGCTATCTTGTACCAGTTAAACACTGAAGTCTACCAAGATAATGGGCAACCTATCTACTGTAGGTCTGTTACTAATATCATGGACAACGGTACTACTAAACGTAAGTTCTATGGTCGTTTAGAAATAGTTGGTGATAAAGTAGCTGGTACTATGTACATCAGTCATTCAGGTAATGACTACGTTAGTTACTCTGTACCTCGCCCTGTTAATCTAAATGCAGCTCGTTCTCAAGTGTACTTAAGTGGTGCTGATCGTCGTAGGTCTTGGCAGTTCTTGTGTACAGATAATGTACCTCTTCGCTTAGATGTTGCTGAGATTGACTTCCGCATAGGTGAGATGGATCAAGAGCAAGGTGTTGGTGGTAATCCCCAATACAAAAGGTAAGACATGAGTACAAATGTAACCATTGATAGCAGCAATAACTCTCTAGCTAAAGTTCAGTTTAGAGAAAACATCTTGAATGTCCAAGAGGGCATGTTAAAGATGGCTGCTGAAGGTCTAATGAAAGACACCTTACCTGACTGTAAACTGACTCACCACTACGCCCCTATTGATGAGAAGTACGGTTGTGGCACTTATGCCCGACAAATGTTTATTCCCAAAGGTACGCTAATCATAGGTAAAATACATAGGCATCAGCATTTAAACTTTATCATGCAAGGTAAAGTCGCTGTGTCAACAGAGTTTGGGCCAAAGTATTTTGAAGCTCCCTGCATCTTTGTTTCTGAGGTAGGTCTTAAGCGTGCTGTTATTGCAGAAGAAGATACTATCTGGGTAACAGTTCACCTCACAAAACACTTGGGTGAAGAAAATCTAGACAAGATGGAAGAAGAAGTTATTGCTCCTTCTTACGAAGAACTAGGTTTAATTGCCTCAACTAAAGAACTTCTCACGGAGAACTAAAATGACTTTTGGAATTACTGCGGGTGGTTTAGCTGCTGGCTTGGGTATAGCTGGTGGTATTAACTCCCTTACTGGTGGAGCTATTACTAATGCCTTGGGGTTTGGCGGTTCTGGGCCTGGCTCTGCTACTGCTCAAGCTAATCCAATGGCTCCATACCAAGCTCAATTGGCTCAGATGTATGCTGGTTATTTACAGCCTGGACAGAGTGCAAACATTCAACAGATGCCTGGGTACACACAGTTCCAAACAGGTGTTGTTGATCCTGCTATGGCTGCTAACAAAGCCAGTGCTGCTACCTCTGGTATGTTGTACTCTGGTAATGAAGAAGCTGCCCTACAGAAGCTTGGTCAACAAAGCTACTCTAGTTTTATGACTAACTATTTGAGTCAGTTGTCTGGTGGTGCTGGTGCTGGATTTAATCCTGCTGCTGCAGCTCAACTTGGTATGCAACAACAACAAGCTGGTTGGCAAGCTCTTGGTCAAGGTATGGGTACTCTTGGTACTTCAGGTTTGTTTGGTAATAACATGTATACCAATCCTACTGGAGCACAAGTATTAGGTATGCAAGCAGCTAATGCTGGTAACGCTTCTATGGTAGGCGGTGGTATGTCGTCTATGGCTGGTGGAAGTAGCGCACCTACTGCTGGTATGGATTTCAGTGGCTACACTGGTGGATAAGGAAATAATATGCCACTCTTAATGTCCGATGTAGCTGCTGGTAGCAATGCTGCTTTACAGCTTCAGCAGAACATGGCTGCAATGCCTAATGTTCAGCAAGTTGAAGCTAACAAGATGCAAGAGCAACAGCTCAAGCTACAACAAGAACAAGCTAACGTTCAGCGTAGTAAACTTGCTAACACAATCTCAGAGATTGGCATACAAGCTGACAGAGATTCTAGAGACAAGCTTGCTAAGATGTATCAGTCTCCTGAAATGCAAACTGCTGTAGATGAAAATCGTTTTGGAGATGTTTCTAGGATGACTGGTCTTGCTTTAATGCAAGCAGGTAAATTTGAAGATGCACAAAAAGCTTTTAATAGTGCAACAATTTATGACTCTAAAAAAGTTGCTGATGAAGCTAAAGCTCTGGACAACAATGAGCGAGAGCTTTCAAAAGCTGCGGCTGTTCTTAGTAGCGTAGCAGAAGATAAAATTGGTGATACCTTTAATCGTCTTCCAGAAAAAGCTCAGAAAGATGTTATCTCTCAAATTGGTCAAGAGAACTGGAATAACTTTTCTAATGCAGAGAAAAAAGCTGCTCTTAACAATTTGATGTTGGTTGGTATCCGCAAAAATGCTATGCAAACAATAGCTGTGGATACAAACAAACAAACTATTATTGGTGAAAACAGATTAGAAAACACCAAAGAACACGAAAAAGAAGCTACTAAACGCAAACTAATTGGTGAAACTGGTGCTACTTCTAGAGAAGAATCTAGAGAATCTTCTGCTTTTGCTCGTGAGAAATCTAAAGAAGCTTCCTCTATGGCAATAGAAAAGTCTAGAGAAAAGTCTGCTGAAGAACGTGCTGACACTGCAGAGCGTGGTAGAACAGCTAGGTTTAAAGAAAAAGAAACGCGTTTAAGTTGGGAAGACTACGAAAAAAATCGTAACAACATTGAACGTACTGCAAACAAAGGTCTGCAAACTTTAAACACAAAAGTCTCTGACGCTAGGGATGCTCTACAAAAAGTTCCATCTGGCTCTGATGCAGAAAAAAAGGCTATTGAAAACTGGAACAATGCTCGTAAAGAACGTGATAAATATCAACGAGACATGTTGGAAAAAGAATTAGATCTTGCTACACAAGCTCCTGATAGCTTCAAAGGTAAACAACGTGTTATAGACAGGCTCAAGTCTTCAATAGCAGCAGTTGGTACTAGTGAAGAACCTGCACCTGCGAACAAAGGTAAAATAGCTGCACCTGATAACTCTACTATGATGCCACCTAAAGGTGCTCCTAGTAACAAATTAAGTGGTGATGATCAGGCTGCTTTAGATTGGGCTAACAGTAACCCTAACGATCCTCGTGCTAAAAAGATTAAAGAACGTTTAGGAGTTAAATAATGGCTTTTGATCCAGACGCATACCTAGCATCAGATGCCTCTGCTAAAAGCACACCAGCTCCTTCTAAAGGCTTTGATCCTGATGCTTATCTAGCTAAGAGTACAACTGCTCAACAACCTAAAGAACCACAACAACGGTCAATGTTGGCTCAACGTGGCAGCCAATTCTTAGCTGGTACTACTTCGGCATTAGACATTCCTTTGTCTACTCCTGGGTTTATTGCTGCAGCAGGTGCTGAACTAGCTACGACTACTGCTGGTATGCTAGCTAGTCCGTTTACTGGTGAGACTCCTAAACAAGCTTACCAACGTGGTGCTCGTGTTGGTGAAGTTGTTGGCAATGCCCTAATGAATCCCATGCAGAAAATCTCTGCATTGTTTGGTGAAGCAGATGCTTATGCTAACGCTCCTTTACCCCAAGCTATGTCTTGGTTTGGACAAAAGCTCCAGACTGTTGGTAAGAAAGTCGAAGAAGTTACTGGCATTCCTTCTGAGTCTGTACCTCTTATGGCTAACGTTGGCATGGTTGCTGCCGGTAGCAAAGGTGCAGGTATGCTTATGGAGAAGAAGACTCCTACTTTAGGTGAGCCTAAACCTAAAGCCGAGTTGCCTCCTGAACCTCCCCCTGGTGCTACAGAGGGAGAGAAGGCTGTCTTCTTGCAGAAGGTTAAGGAGATTCAAAAGGAACGTGAGTCTAAGTCTCCTCTGGTTCAAACTGCTATTAAGAACAAAGAGACTGGTGAGATTGAACCTCTTGGTCCTAAGCACAGTGAGAAACGTAAAGCAGAAACTAAAGACACCCATGAGCAGGGGTTCCTTACAGAAGACGGTCGTTTCTTAGATCGTAAAGAAGCTGTTGATCAAGCTAAGAGTACTGGTCAGATCCCTGAAGATCACAAGCTTCAGATGCCTGACGATGGTCTACACAGTGGTGATTTGCGTAGTGCTGGTGATGACCGCTTTAAACTGGCTGATGTTCCTGCTTCTATTGAAGGTATTCCTGTTGTTCAAACAACCGATATTGTTCGTAAAGCAACTGGGGATAAAATTGGTGCTAAAACTCGTCGAGATTCAGAGGGTAACCCACTTCGTATTGATATAAACCCAGATCTTTTATATCAACAGTTTGAAGACAAACCTTGGACTCAACCAAAAGTAGAAGGTGTAGAACCTTTACCAGAAGATGCGTTTAAGACTCCCCAAGAGTGGATTGACTTTGCTATTCAACACGAAGCAGAGCACGTTAAAACTCCCCGTGTAGAAGGTCAAGACAAAGGTGCTTACGAAGATCAGACTAACAAAGCTGCTCTTAAAACATTAGCAGAGAAAAAGGCTAGCTCATCTGGTGAGCTACCCCCCGAGCCTCTTAAAGAAACTCCTGTAGATCGCACTAAAACTTCTCCTCGTGATGTTGCTACTGAGCAAGAGATGTATGACATTGCTGCAGACATCTATGCCAAACATGGTGAAGTAGATGCTGTTAAGTTCTTTGAAGGATTTAAAGAGTATCAGAAGTCTTGGTTAGAGCCTGTTAAGGAAACCGAGAAGTTTGTTGGTATGAATATCAACAACAAAATGGCTGATGCTCGTATCATTCACAACGAAGCTAAACGGATGGCTGAAGCTATCCCTGATGCTGCTCGTAGAGAAGCTATTGCAGAAGCTGTTGACAAGGGTGATCTCTCTGGTCTTAGCCCAGAAGAAGTTAAGGTTGCTGAGAAGTACCAAGAGCTTGTTAAAGCAATTGGTGATAAAGCTGTCGAAAAGGGTGTTGTTAAGGGTCTGCTTGAAGACTACGTAACCCACATCATTGATTGGGCTGGTGCTCCCAAAGGTGCTCGTGAAGAGTTTATCCAAGCGTTACTAGGAACACCTAGTGAGGCTGGTGCTATGCGTGGCATGACCACCGAGTCTAAGTTTGGTAAGCAACGTGTCTTTAAAACTTTTGCTGACTTAGAAGCCTTCATCAACGAAGCTAACTCTCGTATTGCTGCTAAGGGTGACAGTCAGTGGCGCTTACAGATTAAAACCAAAGACATTGCAGAGATCTACAAAGAGTACGCAAGCTCAATGCAAAAAGCAATTGAGAACAAAACCCTTGTGGATAACTTAAAACAAGTTCGTAATGTTAACGGTGAGTCTTTAATCCGTGAAGTGACTAAAGAGCAAGCTAAACCAGAAGGTTGGGAGATGATGGAGAGTCCCCAGTTTGCTGGCTATGCCGTGCATCCTGACCTAGTTGCTCCATTGAAGTTTGTGTTTGACTCTGGTCCTGGTGACTTGATGAAAGCTTTAGGGACTATCTCTCAAGCTGCTAAACGCATTAACGTTATCGGATCGTTCTTCCACGCTAAGTCTCTGTTAGAAGTTATCTCTAGTACAGGCATTCCTATTTGGACTCCTGCTAAAGAGTTAGCTCTTAGTGCTGGTGATAAGTTACTAGGAACAAAGAACGCTGCTATCACTAAAGCTCTTGATCAGTTCCGCAATGGTGGTCTGGGTGACAGTACTGACAAATGGATTCGAGAAGGTGGTCTTCAGTTAGAGATGCCTGAAGATGTATCTCAAGGTCTACTTGCTGCAGGTGGTAAGTTTGCTGATCAGATGATTGCTAAGTTTGGTCCTCGTACTCGTATCCTTGAGAAGTCTTTGAGTGCTACTGAGAAGCTTACTCTTGGTTTGTTTGATAAGTTTACCTGGGACTACTTGCACACTGGTGGCAAGCTAATGGTTGCAGAAGGTTACTTAGAAAAAGCTCGTATCCAAGCTGCTAAAGAGGGCAAACCATTTGATGAGACTAAAGCTCGTAAAGAGATCTCTAACTTTGTCAATGACTCCTTTGGTGGTTTAAATTGGTTTGAAGCTGCTACGTCTGCTCGTACTGAAATGGGTAAACGTATTGCTATGGCTGCATACAACCCTGCTGGTCGTAGAGCATTGCAGTTAGCATTGTTTGCTCCTGACTGGACTATCTCTACTCTCCGTGCCTTTACTGCTGCTCTGCCTAAAGACCTTAACCCAACTAAATGGCAACCTGTAGAAGGCATTAAGGGCATGATGGCTCCTACAACCAAAGCAGACTACGCTAGGTTGTATCAGTTTAAGACTGCTCTGACTTACTTCACCTTGTTGAATGCTATCAACATGATGACAGCTAACAGACCTATCTGGGAAAACAAAGATGCAACTCGCATTGAGTGGCCTGATGGTACGTCTATGCAAGCTATGAAGCACGCTATGGAACCGTACCACTGGATTGCTGATCCAGATAAAACCCTGTCTAACAAGTTAGGGTTTATACCTAAAGCTGCTATTGTTGGTATTGGTGGTTTGGAGTACGCATCTCCTGATGCCCCTAAACTAGTTGACCGTAGTGCTGTTGGTAGATTAGAAACTGTAGGTAAAATGGCTGTGCCTTTCCAAGTATCAGCAGCTAGTACTGCTCCTGAAGGAGAAGGTGCTAAGAGAGCGTTACTGGGAACATTAGGCTTCCCCATCTATGGTGGCACTGCCGAACAACGTAAACAACAAAGAGCCGAACGTGAGAAACAACTTAAAGAAGCTGCTAAACGTTACAAAGAGAAGGCTAAGGAAAAAGGTTGGGATCAACAATGAAACTTCTAATCATTGACCAGTTTGACTGTGGCTTCTCTATGGACTTGGCTATCAAGTCTGCTGCTTATGGTCATGAAGTACGTGTGTACATGCGTAACAACTTTGATGGTAGTCGCTGTGAGAACGGTGATGGTATGGACTGTTTCAAGAAGGTAGCTGATTGGGAATCCAGTATGAACTGGGCTGACCTTATCTTTGTTACTGATAACAGTCGTTACATTCAGAAGCTTGAAAGCTATCACCGTAAGGGCTACCCTATCTATGGTTGCAATGTAGAAGGTGCTCGTTGGGAACAGGATCGGGAGTACGGAGCCGCTGTTTTTGAGAGAGCTGGTATCCCAATTATTCCTACCATGAAGTTTTCTAAATACGATGAGGCTATTTCTCACGTTCTTAGTAACAAAGACAAACGCTTTGTGTCTAAGCCTATTGGTGACGGAGACAAGGCTCTTAGCTACTGCTCTAAAGACTGGCGAGACATGGTGTTCATGTTGAACAAGTGGAAGAAGAGCAACGCCTATGACGGTGACTTTGTTCTCCAAGAGTTCCACGCTGGATCTGAGATGGCTGTTGGTGGTTGGTTTGGTTTAGGTGGTTTCTCTAAACACTTCCTTGAGAACTGGGAGTTTAAGAAGCTAATGTCTGGTGACTACGGTCCTGCTACTGGTGAGCAAGGTACTGTTATGCGTTACACCCAGAAGTCTTTGTTGGCTGACAAGGTTCTTAAACCCCTTGAAGACTTTCTTCACGGCATTGGTTACTCTGGCTACATTGATGTCAACTGTATCATTGATAATAAGGGTAATCCCTGGCCTTTAGAGTTCACTACTCGTCCTGGTTGGCCTCTGTTCCAGATCCAACAAGCTCTTCACATTGGTGATCCTGTGCAGTGGATGCTTGACTCTCTTGATGGTAGAGATACTCTTAAGGTTAAAGAAGACATTGCTTGCGGTATTGTTGTATCTCAACCTGATTATCCCTATAGCAACGTTAAGAAGAAGGAGAACACTGGGTATCCTATCTTTGACTTGACTATGGAAGATGCTACTAAGAACATCCACCTGTCAGAAGTTAAGATGGGTTTTAGTCCTGGTAAAGACGGTAAAAACACCGAGCCTTGCTTGGTGACTGCTGGTTCTTATGTGTTGACTGTCTCTGGTGTCGGCAAGACTGTTGATGATGCTAAGTGCAAAGCATACGATACGTTCAAGAAGAAGATCCACATGATCAACTCTCCTATGGTACGAGACGACATTGGTGAAAAGCTTGAGAAGATGTTGCCTGAACTGCAAAAGAACGGCTACTGCAAAGACGTTAAGTACAAGTAATCATGGCTAACCCTAACACCCCCATACCACAGTCTCCCATTGGGGAAAACTTTCAGTGGAGAGATTGGTTCCAAAGACTTAGTAACCGAGTCTATGGATCGCTGTCTACTCAGAACTCTAACGGAGTAGACATTACTGGTGGGACTATTGACAACACAGCTATTGGATCTAAGACCCCCTCTACGGGGTCTTTTACTAGCTTAAAGCTAGGTGCTCCCCTTGATGTTGAGTACGGTGGTACTAATGGGTTTGCTATACCTAGAGCTGGTGCTGTAGCTTATGGTAATGGTGGTGCTTACGCTTTCACAAACGTCGGTACTTCTGGACAAGTACTGACATCTAGAGGTAGTGCTGCTCCTGTTTGGTCTGCTGCTGCCACTGGTACTGTCACTAGCGTTGGTCTGTCACTGCCATCTATCTTTAGTGTTAGTGGCTCTCCTGTTACTAGTAGCGGTACTCTTACTGGTACTTTTAACACCCAGGCTGCTGCTTTGGTGTTTGCTGGCCCTGCAACTGGTAGTGCTGCTACTCCTACATTTAGAGCTTTAGTTGCTTCTGATTTACCTTCTTTACCTTACGGTACTGGTACGGTTACATCTGTTAGTGGTACTGGTACTGTCAATGGTATTACGTTGACTGGTACAGTTACAACTACTGGGTCATTAACATTAGGGGGAACCCTAAGTGGCATATCAAACAGTCAGCTTACGTACTCTAGTATTACGGTCAATGGTACTAGCATTGCTCTGGGTGCTAGTGGATCGATTACTGCCGCGAATCCCTACGCCCTTACTATTGGTACTGGACTTTCTGGTTCCTCTTATATCGGCTCATCTGCAGTAACAATTGCTCTAGCCAATACAACTGTCAGTGCTGGTAGCTATACTTATGGTTCGTTTACTGTTGATGCTCAAGGTCGATTGACTGCAGCATCTAGTGGTACAGCTCCTGTTACTTCTGTTGCAGCTACAGCTCCTATTGCTAGTAGTGGTGGTACAACCCCAACGATTTCTATATCCCAAGCTACAACCAGTACCAATGGTTATCTAAGTAGCACGGATTGGAATACGTTTAACAACAAACAACCAGCAGGTACATACGTCACTTCCGTTAGCGGTACATCTGGACGTATTACTTCTTCAGGTGGAACAACTCCTGCAATTGATTTAGCTAGTGGGATTGCTACTCCAGGTACTACTGGATCATCGACGTTAGTTCCTGTTATTACTATTGATACTTATGGTCGTGTTACTAGTATCACTACAGCAGCTAATCCACAAGGTACTGTTACCGCTGTAACGGGTACTGCCCCTGTTGTATCGTCAGGCGGCACAACCCCTGCTATCAGTATGGCTGCAGCTAATGGCAGCACTAATGGTTACTTGACCTCAACTGATTGGACAACCTTTAACAATAAGCAGCCCGCAGGTACGTATGTTACGTCTATATCTGTAGCTTCTAGTAATGGGTTTGCTGGTACTTCTAGTGGTGGAGCTACTCCATCATTAACGTTGTCTACCAGTATTACTGGCTTGTTGTATGGCAATGGTACAGCTTTAGCTGCTGCAACTATTAGTAGCCCTCTAGCCTACTCTGCTGGTACATTAAGTATTGGTCAAGCTACAACATCTACTAATGGTTACTTAAGCAGTACCGATTGGAACACTTTTAATAATAAGCAACCTGCTGGTTCTTATTTGACTGCTGTTACTGCTGATGCTCCTCTGTCTGGATCTGGGACATCTGGTAGCCACTTGGTTATTTCCCAAGCTACTACTAGCACTAACGGGTATTTGTCTTCTACAGACTGGAATACATTTAATAACAAACAAGCTGTATCCACACCTGTTACCATCTCTGCTAGTACGTACAGTGTTGGTACAACAGACCTATGGCTTATCAACAACTACGCTGGTACGTGTACACTCACACTGCCCACAGCATCGAGTTATTCAGGTAGACAATTAAATGTTCAGAACTATCAAGCTTACACTGTTGTGTCTGCTTCTAGTAACGTTGTTTCTATTAGCGGTGGTAGCGCAGGTACGGCTATCCTTAACGCTATAGCCGGTGATAGATGTACACTTGTATCTAACGGCACTAATTGGTTGATTACTGATTACACACCTAACAACATTCTTCTGTTGAATTAATATGCAAATCTCTGATGAAGCCCTGCAGTTTGTTAAAGACACTCTGGGGTTTAGAGCTAGACCTTACAAGAACACCAAGAGTCAACTTTGCATAGGTTATAACCACGTTATAGCCCCTGGAGATGGGGTTGCTGATAACGACATCATCAACGCCCATAAAGCAACAAGCCTCCTGTATGAAGACATACAGAAGGCTCTTGTTGGTGTAGATGTTCCTAAGAACATCACACAGGATGAGTTTGATACCTTAGTACTCAGTGAGTTGCTTTGGTAGCTACTTCTTGTTGCCAAGCTCGGTGAACCGACTTAAGAAGTTGTTCTAAATCTTGGATCTTTTCGTAAGCTTCAATAGCAAACTGTTCTAAATTCTCCCTTTGCCAAAGGGTAAAGTCTGTACGTTGAAAACTCTTTTGTGGCATAGAGTCAGCGATATTCATTTCAGTCCTTAAAGTGTTGATTAATAAAAGTTAACTATCTCTTCCTAGCTCGTGTTTCATTTGCATCCACTCTGGAGGGCATAGGCGCATCTGGTGGGGGTGTTACTATAGCCCATAGACGTATCCAACGGTTGTTAATACGTGTCCAGCTAACAATATAAGTATCAGGCATACGATTTATTGTTGTTGCTACTGACTTAGGTTTGAGGTCTAAGTCTCCAGCAATGGTCTTGACTGACATACCCCCTGTAAATTCTTGGAGGTAAGCTCGTAGCCTCCTAGTGATAGCTGGCATTATGTGTTCTTCTCCTCTATAAGTCTGATTGCGTCGTCCACTGTAAACCCTAGCTCAACCAAATCGGATGGGCGGTAAATGAACTTGGTCGGTTTGATCGTTATGGCTTCCCCTCTTTCAACCATTAATTTTTGAATTTCAGTCAGCGTAGCTTCAAGGCTGGCTTGAGTTAGTGTTGTCATGTGTTCCCCTTACGTTGTACATGAGAAGCTAACAGCCACTTGTCACCAAGGAACTTGACAGACCTAACCCACTGACGTTGGTTGTGCCTATTGGTTTGGTTTGATACATAGGAAGTGTTAAACAATTCTCTTACGTGTTTAAGCATTCGTGTGTTCATTTTTATCTACTCTCTCATAGAAAAATACAATGTCTAGGTTGTAATCTTTAGCAGTTGTTTGCAGAACCTTTTGGATCTGTTTCTCCTGCTCCTCTTTAGCCCACTTCTTTTGCATAGCATTGATGAGCTTGTTGTTTTTGGTTGCTGCTTCTGCTGAAATCTTCATACAGGTTTAATCGTTATGGTGTCGTCGTCTTCAACTGTTTTAAGTTGACCTCTATGGATACCCAACAACATGATTGCTGTTGTGTTCCTGTAAGCTATGTATTTAGTACTTAGAGTGAAGTACAAATATACAAACACTGCTAGTGCTACTAATAACACTACTTCTAGCAAAGTAAATTCAATCATATATACCTCTGAATAAATTCCATCCAATGCTCGGTGTTAGAGAACACACAAGCATCAAGACCATTCTTAGCTGCCCAATCTAAATAAGATGTCTTACTCTTCTTAGATAGCCCCTGGTTACGCTGCAACACGTAGAGGATAGTTACCTCTGGGTGCTGCTGCTTTAACAGCACAGCTTTCTTCCTGTCAGCTCCTGTCCATAGACCTTTGGTTTCTATGTAGACGTTATTAGTAACAGTGAAGTCTGGTGTGTATGTGTGGTTACTTGCCGGTATTACGTACTTGATCTTGTCTTGTTCGTAGGCAAGGCTCCACCCTTTTGCTTCGCAAGCGGTTTGAAAACGTTGTTCTAAGCCACTGCGGTACGCTGAAGGGTTATGTTTTTTTGGTCTTGGCATTACGCTCTTCTCTTACTTCCATAAATACTTCTGCCCAAGCAAAGCATACGCTAACAACTTCGTGAGAGGTTGTATCTCGTCGTGCTATTGCTTTACGGGTTGATTCTGCATTAGCTAGCTCTGAAAGCATAGCTACAGCAACATACTCTTTCATAGTCATGTGCTGCATGTTGATGTCTGTTGTCATTGCTGTTCCTCCTCTTGTGTTGCCTCCTCGCTTTGGGGCGAGTCGGTTGTTGGTGCTGCTCTTAGGTGTGGTGGTTCCCAACTGTCGTTGGGCTTCTGCCAGATGTAGAGTAGCTTCATATTGAGGTGAAAGCGTTCGTCATCGTTATAGAGTTCACGGCACTTGTTGTACCACTCTTCCTCAGTGCGAAGCTCTGCTAAAGCTTGCTCTGCTTTTACTGGGCCAATGCCAGCTACCCCGATGATGTTATCGCTCCTGTCACCTACGAGACTCTGTATATACAAAAACTTTAGTCCTTTCTCAGGGACAACAACACTGTGCAACTTCTTAACAAAGTTGTAGTGGCGTCCTGGGATCTGGAGTAAGTCTTTGTCTATGCTGCAGATGACTGTTGAGAGATTGATCTTATCCTGCTGGATACCCATCTCATCGTCTGCTTCATAGCCGTTGCAAATAAATGCTTTGTGTTGTGTTACTAGGAACTCTCGTACTGCTTCCCAGTGCTTAGGTCTGCTGTCTGGTCTGTTAGCCTTGTAGCTAGGAGCAATCTCCCTGCGGAAATTACCACTACCTGTAAGGTAAACGTTGTAAGAATTAGCTTTGGTATCTGCAAGAATGTCTTGCATCATTTGGTCAGCTCTTGATTGAGCTATCCAAGCTTCATCTTCTTCAGCAGAGGCAGCAGCTCGGTACACTACGATGTCACCATCGACTAATGCTCTCATAACTATCTTTCTATCTTGTGTTTCACGTGGAACAAAAAAGAGTAGAAGCCTCGATTTGGTCTTCAACTAGACAGGGCAGAAAGCCAGAAAATTCCCTGTGTTGACATCCTCGAATGCTGGCTTAACAGCTTCTACAAAAACCTACATAGCGGCAACTGCGTAGGGATACTTAGAACAAAGTTGAAATGTCCGATTCAACTTCGTTTGCGACTTCGTTAGTAGCAGACTCTAGGTCAAGATCACCTGCAGTGTAAGCCTCAAACTTACGAGCAAATTGAATAACCAGATCCAGAGTAGACAATTCTAATTCAAAAGGCTTACCACCACGTGCTGCAATGTAAATATCGGTAGCACGAGCCAATGCGTTCTGACGAACAATGGCACGATCACCATGCAACGGGGGGATAGGAAACACTTTCTCTTTGTAACCACCACCACTAAAAGTCTTGCCTACTACTGGAGTAGGAGTTGATGCTGGACTTGCAGCAGGTGCTGTTGCTCCTTTGGAGAGAACAATAACCTTCTTAGTCTCAACACCATAAGTACCAGTGACACCATCAAACTCAACTTGATTGCCAACCGAAACACCAGGATCCTTGAAACCACATTTGACCCAAGTGCCATTAACCTTCATAGAGAAGGTAGGTTTCAAACCAAACTTAGTGTTTACGTCTTTTGTAGAAACGGATTCTACGATACCTGTCATCATTGTCATATTAGACTTCTTTAATATTAAACCAATTAACACCAACAGATGCTCCTGCATTGAGCTTCAGAGCAAGTGGTGTGCCAAACGTATACAAGAAATACCCATGAGTCCTACTCAACATGTTCTTAATAACTTCTAGAAATCCATTTAAGAAATCTTCGTGTACATCAAACATAATTGAGTCGTGAATGGTGTTAACCATCTTGACTTTATCGTAATCCTTGAGTACCTTGAAGATATTGCCCAACATCATTGGAACAATATCACCAGTAGCTAAACCTTGAATTGGATAATTCTTTAGTTCAGTTGGACTGAAGTTGTACGATCTACTCGACCAACTATTGTCACTGTGATACTCCTGAAAGTAGAACCGCCTACCTG
>Ga0208738_1000231_pt1 | contig 17022 bp, 24 predicted proteins | sample CryBogCBE21Jul09_FD_184561 | JGI IMG/M metagenome (GOLD analysis project Ga0208738, IMG submission 184561) | Freshwater microbial communities from Crystal Bog, Wisconsin, USA - CBE21Jul09 (SPAdes) | ecosystem: Environmental > Aquatic > Freshwater > Lake | place: Crystal Bog, Wisconsin, USA... | reverse complement strand
GAAGAAATAGTCTGAACCCATATTGATAATATGTCCAGTGCCCATTACTGCTTTTTGTGCTCCGTTAGCCGAATATTGCACAGCGTTCCAAGGATTGGTTGTGTTGCCAGTTGTTTGAAATGCTACATAGTCTCCAGCAGCCCAACCTAGTTGACCGCTGGTCCAGGGTATCTTGTAGGCGGTGCCTGGATTTTTACTATAGATTTGACAGGTGGTTGTTTGTGTACAAGCCTGAACATTCCACTGACTATCTGCAATTTGCGCCTGTCCAAATTTTAAATCTGTCAACCCTGTGGCTTGTGCTGTCACACATACCATTAATACAAAGATAAATGATAGAAACTTTTTCATTATTTCCAAGTTTGATTAATTATAATGCTTCCTGTATTTTTTCCACTGGAAGAAAAATTAAAAGCATCGGTAATGCGATCTTGTGTTACTACAACAACAGCTTGTGTGTTTAAGGGTAGTACAATATTAGCATAGTTGTGTCCGCTTGAACTTAGGCTTTCATATCCCCAGCCGGTTTGTTGAGTTTTACTAGCATCTTTGTACAACATATACACATGTTCATCACCAGAATTTTTATCTTTAACATCGATACCTGCATCTTTCAAACTATCAACAGTTACAGCTTGAATAATTTTGCCAGGGTTATCATCTTCTCCAGGACGTTTACCATTAGGTCCTACATTGCCGCTATTGATAGCTACTTGTTCAACTAGACTAGGACCATTGTCTGTACTTTTTGTGTCGTCTTTTTTAGTATCATCTTTTTTCTTAGCATCGCCTGTCTTTTCTGCTGCTTGTCTAGCAGCAATCTGTATTAATACGCCACCAGGTGTGCGTAACGGGCTTAACATTAAGTTGTTACCAATTGGAGTGTTTGCTAACTCAACAATTACTGGAGGTAGTGGGGGTGCACTTAATGTTTCCACTAAGGTAGCCATATAAGGTTTATCCATGTGTACAAAATGTCCGCCAGATTCTACATCAATCTTACCGCTACCGCAAGTTAGCCCTTTCAAATTTACACTGCCTTCTATTTCGCAAGTTGGCATAAGAATAACAGCACTCTTACCTGTTTCGTCTACGCTCATGACAAAGTCAGTGCCGCGAACAGCAATTGCTGCTGTGGGAGTTTTAATGTTTACTGAATTGGGATTGTTGTGTGCTATATTACCAGACACATAACGAACTGTGCCTTCTGCAGTCTTTAATCCTAATTTACCACCTTGTGTTTTAGGATCATACACAAAGTCGTCTATAACTAGTGCGCTACTGGCTGTTACTCGAACAGTAGTATCGTCTTTGAATTTTATTTTTACGTCGCCGTTTTTGGTTTCCACGCGGTCATTCATTTCAACCGGTGTGCCCTTGGCAATAGAAATGGTGTTGCTACCACGTTTAATGATAGCAACACCTGTTATGTCAGTTACTGACCCTATGTCTGCACATGCCGCTGTTGCGACAAACAACAATGATAGTGCAAGACATTTCACAACAACTCCTTATCGGCGTTGTAAAATATTGAAGCTTCCACTGTTAGAAACACTGTTGATGCTCAACACGTTATCAACTGATCCGCTTTGTTGAACATTGTAAGTTGTTCCATTTCCAGTTTGACTAATAACCATACTACTTCCACTAGCACCTGTGCTGGTCTGGCTTAGATTAAAGATATTATTGTCGCCGCTTACGCTAACAATTTGTGAATGATTGTTACCGATCATGGCTACGTTAAATGCATTGCCGTTGCCGGCTACACTAACTTGACTTGTTAAATCAGAACCTTTGCCACGGTAGTACATCGAATTACTGTCACCTGTAAATTGCCAATTAATCTTGGCACGGTCACAGCCAGTTGATGTATCACCACAGACTGCATCTACAGTATTACTGTTACCAATCTGTTCGATAGTAACACTGGCACCCACACTTCCGGTTGTGCCATTAATCACTTGTAGCGTACTAATGTTATTGTTATTACCCTGTTGGATAGTCACAATATTTTGACCAATACCGCGTAAGTATACAGGATTACTTGCACTTCCTGCTTTGTTACCACTTCCTATCTGTGTCATATTGACGGTAGGATTGTCACCACTTTGATCGATGAATACGCTGTTAGTTGTTGCTTCCGCCAAGGCCGCAGTTGCGTTTGGGCTAACTGTGATCATGTTTGGAATTGTTGGTGCTACTGGAGCAGTTGGATCTGCCGCCATTACACCTGTTACTGACATAAACGAAATCAAACTTGCAATTAAAGTTTTTTTCATATTTTTAAATAAACAAATTTCTTTGTTTAAGCTCCTTGGGTTGTTCCCATTATTATTATTGTACCACTATCCTGGCAAAAATATTTAAGCGTATTAGTCGCTTATTAATACTCTGCTGTTATTTTTTTAACACTTCAGGTGTTGGATTTTCAACAGGTGTTGTTTTTTCAACACCAGGCTTAAATTTCCATAACCCTTGACGCTCTCCTTTCTTTACTAATTCTACAATTCCCGATTCAATGGCACTACGCAATGCATAGTTACCTGGCTCGTTAAATGTTTGGCTTGAATCAATTTCAAAACTCTGTGTGTAGTTATTAAAGAATTTCAAACCAGTCATACCGTCACTGGTGCTTAACAAATTCTTTTCAACTGTCACAGTTGTTAACACTTCGCCAGTTTGTACACTTACTAAACGTAAACTAATGACAACTATATCTTGTGTATATTGTGTTTGAGCACCTATACCAAAAATTGCTACACCACTTCCGCCAGTAAGAGTATTACTGTTATAGTCAATGATACCGCCTTCAATGATAACACCAGCCATAGTTAATGGTGGTAGCATTTTGGCATTAGCACCTTCGTAAATTTCACGAGTTTGCTTGATCATTTGACGCTCTTTCAAAAGGTTATCAAGGCCAACACGTTCAACTACTGTAAACCATTGGCGATTGCCTGCCTCTTGCATAGTTTTAATCAAGTATGCTTCTGCACCTTGAGTAACTGCTGTGCTAAACAAACTTAATGTTTGACTTGGCTTGCGTTGTCCTGTTAAATCCTTAAATCCATAAATTGCTACAGCAATGGGTGGACCTTCCGGTGCTGGCAATGTATTGATTTCTTTTAACATAGTGCCGCTGATCACAGGTTGATCTTTAATACCAATTTCGCCAAATGGACGTACTGTACTACACCCTGTAATTGCCAATGCCGCTAGGGCGATTAAAGATAATTTTAATTTATTCATTTTTCGTCCTTAAAATGCAAAACTTGCAATTGGAACTACTACTGTGGTCTTAGTTCCAGCTGAATCAACTACAGTAAGTGTAACACTGCTTGTGCCTTTTTGCCACGTAACTGTATTGCCATCTAGATTAAAGTTGCCAGTAGTTGGACTTGAACATCCAGCAATAGCACTGCCGTCTGCAGCTTTACAATTGTTCTGGAACAAGTTATTTGACAACTGAGTCGCTAGCTGTGCATAAACTTGACTTTGGAACAAGCTCATAAACTTGGCCATTGGCGTGTTTTGACTAGCTGTTATTGCCGCCTGAGCAGCTGCATCTTTTTGTGACTGTATTGAATCTTTTTGTGCCTTCTCCATTTGTTGGAGAGTCAATACTTGTGTGCTCCAGCCGTTACCGCTGAATGTTGGATCTTTAAATTGTTGTACTAATTCAGCATGTGCAAAATTTGCAGTCAGTATGCAGAAAGTACTGGCTAACAGTATTTTTTTCATGGGGTCGCTCCTCATACAAGTTATTTACTTACATCAGGAGCGAATTAAAGTAGTACTTTAATGCTAAATTACTAGTACAATGTACCAAGTCATAATAAGATATGACAATTGGTGGGCCATTTGATCAAGGCCAAATTGATTCCAGTATAATGGAGTTGTATTGTCTTTGCTTCCGTATTTTACCTTAGTGTAGTCCACTAGATAATGATATATGCCTTCTAATACTACTACAAGCAATATAGTCAACGGAGCAACAGGATATATAAATGAAAACAAGAGTAAAACTACTAAGGATGCTAGCATATGATCTCTAGTATGTGTCATGCCGATTGGATCCAACCATACACCCTTTTTAACAGTCTGCATGTAAGTTTGGATTTTGAAGTCAGCGTACCAGTGCTTGATTTGCAGAAGTACTAGTAAAATTATAGTTTCCATGTGTTAGTATTTATAATACTATCACTTAAAGAAAATTGCAAACTGATTGGTGAAATTAAGATTATCGGGTGAATATTTTACCGAAACCATTGCCGTATGATCCGGAAAAGTCGATAATTCCTGTGCTCCAGAAATCAGCGCCCTTCGAACTAGTAGATAGTTGATTGTATAAATCAGATCCGCTATCAACATACCGATATGCACCTGTTGAACCGTTCATGAATAATATAGCATCATGTTTGATTACAGATTTGTAATAATCAAATTCCATTGCTCTAATAACTTTTGTTAGTTGATCAGTATTGATTCCGTCTTCGCTAAATGCTGAATATATGCCGCTGAAAAATTCATCGTTGTGTGCTTCTTTTTTAAAGATTATTTTATAAGTTTCAATAAATGCATCGGCTGTTAATTGTGCTCTAGCAGGTACTCTGATAATAAACGGATTAAAAAACTCTTTTATAGACTTATCGGATACACTGTTTGGAACTTGTTCTGGTTTAATGGGCTTAGTTTTAGTGCCATATGATTTGGCAATTAATACTTTAAATTTTTTACCTGCTTCGGTATTCGATCCATAAGCAGATTCTTTACTCTTTACACCAGTCTCGTCTGTTCCTTTTCCTAGTGCAACTAGTACTGCTCCGGAAGTACTAGTTTTGCCTTGACTGCTGGCCTTAACTTCAATTTCCTCACCAGAGCTTAATTGAATATCACCTTTCTCGCCTTTGAAAGCGCCTTTGCCAATAATTGCTAAAAGTGCCTCGCCTTTACCAATCTTGTTTCCGCCTGTACCAAATTCAATTTGAAATAACGGTGCTTTGATTGCTTCAAATATTGCACCAGGTATACCTGAATATAAATTTCCAGTGGGGGCTGTCTTAATAGAATTCATATCAAAGAAACCAGTTTTGCATGATGTTAGGAATTTTACTTTTTCTTGTATTGATACCTTTACAGAAATTATAGCATTTTTAAATGTTTCTATAATTTGATCAAGATGGAATGTAAATTTTTTGTTAACAATAGCTGTAATAACCGGTTCGATTTTCTTACTTTCTAAAATTGCTTCAATTTTTGCCAATAACTCTGCCTGTTCTGGATCATTTTCGTCTAAAGATGCAACTCTAGTTCCAATATCTTGTGCCTTTTTACCTTCTGATATAGGATTTCCAAACTCATCAGTTTCATCTTCATCATCTTCAGGTTCTTGAGGAACTTGTCCTGGTTGTACTTGTTGTGGCGCAGGCGCTGGTGCTGGTGCTACTGGTTCGGTTACTGCGCTAGGTTGTACTTGTGCTACTGGTTCGGTTACTGCGCTAGGTTGTGCTTGTGGTTCCTGTGCTACTGGCTGTAATTCGTCATTACCTGAAGATTTTTGATATTGTGCTAGTAACTTATGAACCTCTGACATTGCCTTAGCATCCGGATCTAACTGTAATAGCAATAGAGCATTTTGTTTATTAATAGCCGCAGTTTCGGGATCATTTGGGCCGATAATATCAATCTCGGGCATTACAAAGTCGCCCTGGTCAAATTCGTTAAGTTGGATAATGTCAAGTACACGCATAGTACAATATTTATACTATTTCAGGGAACAAACATTCCTGTATGAAAACACGCACATCTTCTTCATCTAGCCCTAAACTGGCCATAACTTTAGGTGTATGCGGGTTTTGTTTTTGATTTGAACAGTAATAGTTCTGCGCTTCAGTGGTATTTTCCACAGTATTGTTAGTATCGCTCACTGTTTCTAAATAATGATTAATTAAGATATTGGCTAAACTATTAATTTGTGCTAGTTCACTTTCATCGCTAACATTGCCAGCAGCCACCATATAAGGGCTGAAAATACGTTTTGCCCACTCAGGCAACTCACGTTTCTTAATCCATTCATAGCGGCCGACTTCTTCACCGAAATACTGTATCATTGGATGGGCAGGATCACCAGTTTGGCTGTAGTCAATAAAACAGCCAGTCATTTTGTTTTTGCCAGCTATAACATCAAATCCAAAAATAGGAGCAGGATTGTGAGTATGTGGGAAAATGCAACAATGCATCATCCAGAGTCCTTTCGTATCACGAGCATCAACAACGTCCACGTGAGCACGACGATAACTATCACTAGTCCATACTCTATTAATCCACCCAGGTTGGTTAAATCTATCCATTCCAGGTTCAAAGATCTCAGTCCCAGTCCTGCCAAAATTAGACTCCAATAAATGTTGAATATTTATTAGAGTATCCCAAACTTTACTCATCAACCAGACCCATCATTTCTTCAAACATGTCCTCGGCGAATTTAAAACAAATGATGGCTTCTTCTGCCATGTCGTCGCTGATACGTTCTCGAATGGCTGTTTTTAATCTTTCCGGATCTTCAAATTGGTACATGGTTCCGGATCCTGGTACACGTTTGGCAATCATTTGGCCGCCAGCAAGATCTCCCATATGACGTACATACACATGTGCCATTAGACGTTTAGGATCATCCTTGATACTCATGATATGATCCATGTAGCGTTTTACCGCAGGCAAAATAACCGGTTCCTGTTCTTCTTTCCAAAGTTCAAGGAAGTCAGCATTAATTTTTTGACTTCTACGAATGTCGGGTAAACCATTTAGCACACCCCTTGCCATGGCAAATGCTTCTAGTATATCGTAACACGGATGCTGATTTTTTAGAAATATAGCATACAGTTTAGGTTCGATATTTCCAGAAAATAAAATTTTTACAAATGGTTTAGTTTCGGCAGCTTTATGTGCTTCGTGTGTTAAATCTCTTAGACTCATTCTTCTTCCAATTTAATTTGAAGCGGATGATTATTTGTACGTGCTTCATTTGTGGCTTCTACAGCCTTGGCTTCAGCAATTTCAAAACTATAAACACCTGCAACACCACTTCCAGTTTCGTGAACTTGTAGCATAATATCTTGAGCAGCATCTACACTGTGTTTAAAAATTTCCACTAAAAGTCCAATGACAAACTCCATTGGAGTGCTGTCGTCATTTAATAGAATGACTTTCCAACGTTTCGGTTCGCTAATTACAACTTTAACTTTTTCATCAATTACAACGTCTGTACTTGCCATATTATCTCTTTCTATAAAGTGGGGGAGTTTCCTCCCCCGGTTGATTATTTAATTTTAATTGTGCGTGGCTTTAGTGATTCTGGAACAATACGTTCAATATTGATAATCAACATACCGTCCTTAACTTCAGCATCTTTAACTTCCATGTACTCTGCTAGAGTCCATGTTTGTTCAAAATTACGACTAGCCAAACCTCTGTGTAAATATTCTTTGACTTCGGTTTCAACTTCGCCTTGAACACCTCGAACAACCAATTGATCTTGATCTACTTCTACTGTGATCTCATTTTTACTGAAACCTGCTACAGCTACTTCTATAGCATACTCACTGTCACTATATTTCACAATATTGTGTGGAGGGTAGTTTCCGTTTGTTTGTTGTAAGCGTTGATTGAAAATTGTATCAAAACCTACTAGTGCTCTACTTAGGTTCGCTAAGTTAGCTGGATCGATTGCTCTTAATTGCATTGTTGCCATTTTTATATCTCCTTTAATAAGCAAGAATTGTGTAGGGCCCGACCATCGGCGCCCTACTTGTTGACATTATATTACTCTTTCTTAGAGCTGTCAACTTCTGTGAAGCTTGCATCTACTGTTTGACCTTCAGCAGATTCAGTTGGCTGTGCTTGTGCGGCACTGTCAGCTGCTTGCTTCTTGGCCATTACAGGACCTGCGGCTTCAAAGAACTTGTTAACTGACTCTTTGATCGCTTCAGTATCTTCACCCTTACAGGCATCATCTAATGCTGTAGTAGCGGTGTCAAAAGTTGTGCGTTCATCTTCAGTCAATTGATCTTTGTATGTATCATAATCTTTCTTGATAGCATGTGCAGTAGATTCTGCATTGTTACGTGCATTAATCAAGTCTGCTAATTTCTTATCTGCTTCGGCATTTTCTTCTGCTTCTTGAACCATGCGTTGGATCTCAGCTTCCGTCAATCCTGAATCAGATTTGATAGTAATCTTGTTTTCTTTACCAGTGTTTTTATCTTTGGCACTTACGTTAAGAATACCGTTAGCATCGATATCAAGTGTAACTTCGATTTGTGGAATGCCACGTGGAGCTGGGGCAATACCTTCCAAGTTAAACTCACCTAACAGTTTGTTGTACTTGAAAATATCACGTTCACCTTGTGCAACCTTGATAGTAACAGCTGGTTGGTTGTCATCTGCTGTACTAAATGTTTGACTATGCTTGGTTGGAATGGTTGTGTTCTTGGTGATCAACTTGGTCATAACACCTCCCATTGTTTCAATACCCAATGTTAATGGAGTAACGTCTAACAATAGAACGTCTGTTTTATCACCTGCTAGAACAGCACCTTGAACAGCTGCACCAGCTGCAACTGCTTCGTCTGGATTAACATCCTTACGTGGAGCTTTGCCGAACAATTGTTCAACAGCTTCTTGTACTTTAGGCATACGTGTTTGGCCACCAACTAAAATAACTTCGTCGATGTCTGCAGCCGTTACTTTGGCATCTGACATAGCAACTTTGCATGGTTCAATTGAGCGTTGAATCAGGACTTCAACCATTGCTTCAAATTTGGCACGGCTGATAGTTACATTCAAATGTTTGGGACCACTAGCATCTGCTGTAATATATGGCAAGTTCACAGTAGTTTGTTGGCTGCTTGACAACTCAATTTTGGCCTTTTCAGCAGAATCTTTTAGACGTTGTAGTGCAAGTGTATCGTTCTTCAAATCGATACCATTTTCTTTCTTGAACTCGTCTACTAAGAAGTCCATTAACACTTGGTCAAAGTCTTCACCGCCTAAGAATGTATCGCCATTTGTTGACAACACTTCAATTTGTTTGTCGCCGTCAATGTTGGCAATTTCGATAATTGAAATATCAAATGTACCACCACCTAGATCATACACAGCAATCTTGCGATCACGCTTGTCAGCTTTGTCAACACCATAAGCAAGTGCGGCCGCTGTTGGCTCGTTGATAATACGCAAAACTTCAAGTCCAGCAATACGGCCAGCATCTTTAGTAGCCTGACGCTGACTATCGTTGAAGTAAGCAGGAACTGTAATAACTGCTTGAGTAACTTCTGTACCCAAATAGTCTTCTGCTGTTTTTTTCATTTTGCGTAGAACTTCTGCACTTACTTGTTGTGGTGCTAGTTTTTCGCCGTTAGCTTCAATCCAAGCGTCACCATTTTCAGCTTTGATAATACTGTATGGCATTAAATCAATGTCTTTTTGTACGGCTTGCTCGTCGAATTTACGACCGATTAAACGCTTACTAGCGTAAATTGTATTTTTTGGATTTGTAACTGCTTGTCGTTTTGCTGTTGCACCAACTAAGATTTCCTTGTCAGTGTATGCAATAATTGAGGGTGTTGTTCTTGCGCCTTCGCTATTTTCAATAACTTTTGCTACTCCATTTTCTAGGATAGCTACGCAACTGTTGGTTGTACCTAAATCGATACCGATGATTTTGCTCATAATAATCTCCTTTTAATTAAGCAAGAAATTTGTGTAGGCCCTTACGGCGCTCTACAAATTTATTTATCTCTCAGACATTTTCTTTACTGAAAATATTTGACCAAATTTTAAGTTTTTCTCGTTTGGCTTCTGCGGCTCGTTCAATATTGCTAAAACTAACAATATCAAGTTCTTGTAGAATATCTACCATAGCTTGTAAGTCGCCCAATTCTTCTTCCAAGTGTTCCCTATTAGTCTTGGGTTTACCTGGTTTAAGATTGTCTAGGCCGAACCGGCTGATTTTACTTATCGCTTGAATAACTTCTGCACATTCTTCTTGGAGAATATCCATTACTTCTTTAGTTTGACTGTTCATATTATTCTTCCTCAAATAGTCCGCCAAATGTGTCCCGACGGATATGTCCTTTGCGTTTGTAATTATCATCGTCATGAATATTGCCAATAGGTTTTTCTCCTACAATAGTTTTGTAGTTTTCTATCAAAGTCTGCTCTGCATAAAAAACTTCTGTCCACGGATCAATAGACACAAATGGATATTTAGACATATTCCAAATTTTAATAGTAATATGTGTTTTGTCTATTTTAAATCCGTACAGGGTTTCAAAATCTGATTCAATGATACGCCAGTCAGCTCCGCTAGAACCGTTGTTACGTCTTGCACCCCAACTTTCAGCATGTGCGATTTGTCTGTATAAACGATCACCGAAGTTTCTTGAATTATCAGCACTCATGCCATACTTGATAACAATACCTTTGTACATAATCCTATAAACATATTTGCTAACATTGTGCTGTTTGAGCAAATGACAAATGTCGTAAGGATCGAATAATTTCCCTACGTTGATGCTGTGTGTAGGAATAATATTCCAATTAATTTTCATGTGTTGCCTTTCTTATTACCTCTGATTTGCAAATGGTGCAATATATGCACCTGCACTTGTTGTGCTAGTTCTTAGTGTGTTATAGACATTTTGAATGCCTACTGCCTGGTTCCACGCATCCTCTAAAGCATGGTGGGCCGTTACCGGTGGACGTTGTGGGTTGATGCCAAGATCAAATGCTGTACGCACATCTCTGACTTCCCAAAACTTCCACGGAATAGCTCGATTAATTTTACGGAATACGTGTTCGCAAATGATAATGTCGAAACAAGATCCATTTGACCATACACGTTTTGCACCCCAACAGAATTTATAAAGACGAGCAAATGCTTCTTCGATATCAATTCTTCCTTCGGGGTCAAAAGCGGCATCTTGCGCTTCTTTACTTTGATTGGCCCACCAAGCGATTGTATCATCGTTAGTAGTTAATCCAATTCTATCGCAACTGTCCAAATCTACTTTACAATAGAAACTTTCCATGTTGGGCTCTTTTAATTCCGAACCAAAAGGATCAAATTTTACAGCACCAATTGTAAGAATGGCGGCGTCTGGAGTTGTATTTAGAGTCTCCAAATCTATCATAATGTCTGTTAGCATACAAACATTATAACAGATCTAGTTTAACTTGTCAATAGAGTTTTGGTGGAAGTTGTTGATCTCGGAGTTGTTTACGCCAACGACTTTTAGCCGCACCTTTTTTACGCTTGCGCTCTGTGGTGGGTTTTTCATAAAACTCTTTTTCACGCAGTTTGTCCAACGTGCCGGCCTCTTCCATTTTACGTTTAAATCTACGCAAGGCTTGGTTGATATTCTCGTATTCTTTTACGGTAATACCGGTACCTTTATTCTTCTTGTGCATCATTGTCGTTTTCGTCCTCTTCGTCCTCTTGACTTTCCAATTTCTCAACTATCCAATCAAGATTATAAATTCTATTCCGACTAATCAATCCGTATGGAGTTGATTCGTCGTTAGTTATATAGTGTGCATTAGGCTGTGCTATGATAAAAGTGATAAACTTTTGTGTTAGTGTATCACAATTATCAATATCAATAATGATACAGTCGACTTGTCTACATGTGCTCAATAACCAACCAATGTCCATATCGTCGGTATCGTAAATAAAAACATTTAGATCATCAATGCTTTTACTTAGTATTGTTTGAAACTGTTGTTTAATATGTGTATTTGGTTTAATCAATAAGTAAGCCAAATTTAAATTAAACAATTGATCAGGAGGGGTTATTAGTGTTATCTTTCCTAAGTTCATATATTAATTCTGCAAAATAGTCTAGTTCTTCAGTTGGGTAATCATTAAATTTTTTGATACCGCTGTTTATATTATTAATAAATTCGGCCAACTCAGGTTCTTGCGTTGGATCAAATACTACGTCGGCAAACCGATCCCTATTGTATTCAATATATAGCCTGTCTATAGTTTTAAATGGATCTGTGTGTCTAGTATTTTTTATACGTTGCCAAAAACTTCGTGGATCATTTTGTTCTTCGTTTTGAATATATGTTATTCTTTGTTCTTGATCTGTATCTGACCCGTTGGATCCTTGATCATGTAAGTCTTTTTTTTTGATTCTTCTGCTATCTCTTCGATAGCTGGTTCTACTGTTGATTCTTCAGCAGAAGTTTCTTCGCCATTGCTATTAATGTATGTTTCGCCTGTTGCTAAACGTTCTTCTAAAGTAGTTTCTGTTTCATCCTTAGTAGCTTCACGTTCTGCTTCTTCGATCATTTTGTTCCATTTTTCCAATTCAGATTCTTCGTACTGAAGTGTATCTGCCGGATGTTCACCTGGATCTGATAATTTAACTGACTTTTTCAGGTCTTCAATCTGCTGTTCAGCTAACGGTCCGTCGTCCTGTTCATATTCAGGATCTGTCATTTGTTCCAATTCAGCATCAGTGGGTTTTTCGCCAACAAACATATCTAGTTCGGCAATAGTAGGAATATCTTCTTTTTGTTCCCGAGCCCAACCAAATGTCATTTGTGCGGCCAACAACATGATAACAGCTAACGGGTCAAATACTATAACAATTAAGATAATGATCCATGTAACTGCTCGTTCAAGCATGGAGGCGTCTGGTGCGGTACCGTAGATAAAGGCAGCGATATACTTAATAGGGCCAACTTCGGCATCGACCTTGCGTACTTCTGCACGTATCGGAGCCGCTTCGTCGTTAAGACTAGCAATAAGTTTCTGTTGGGACTCAATGTCTTTGGCAAGCGCAACTCGATCACGTTGCTGACTTTTACGCACAGCGTTGGCTTTGTCTGCACCGCCTTCTGTTGTTGAGCGTGCCATGATCTGGTCCACCGCTTCATCCATCTGTTTAAGTTGTTTGCGGTCAGCTTCGATATTCTCTCGGGCAGTTTTGATCTTTTCATCAAAGATTGCGATCTTACTTTGAACGTCGCCTGATACAAGATTCTGGTCATTGTGCGCTTTCGAAAGGAATCCAAAAATACCCATTGAGGTTATTAACATTAATACAATGACTGCTGTGGTCATGTAGTATCTCATGAAACGTGGAGCACGTTCCCAGTTGGCTTTTAACCAAGAGGCGCAGACAAGTTTACCAACTTCTAAAGCTGACCCCATTATAATAATTGGAATAGCTGCAGCGGAAAAAATAGCGGTGAGACCTACTACACTATAATAGATCGCCACCGCTGAGATAGTTAATCCTGTCAGCAGGAGCAAATATGCTAGAATCATTTAACTCTTTCTTAGCTAGTTAATCCAGTTTCTGAAATAGGCATAACACTTACTTTACCTAAAATTTGAGCTAGTGTTGCGTTGGCGTTGGCTGTAACACCTTGGTCAGTACCTTCACTAGTTACGGGATTGTAAACACGACCCAACTCGGTAGTGCCATTATACAAGCCTGCAGCCACTGTGTTGGCAATAACTTCACTGATAGTAGTCATTGGATTACCGGCAGCATCGTTACCAACCGCAACTGTGCCTCGCTTAGTACCAGTTAGTGGAATGAACTCATCACGGTCAAACTTTACAGTAAACGCCAATCCTGTTGCTTGTGCGTCTGCGTTGGCTTCAGTAATGCTAATATCTAAAATTTGACAATCAGCTAAACCGGATAGCTGATTTACTACTTGCTTAAAACGCAAATTACCGCGAGCACGACTTACTGCATGCGCTGTAGTGCTAGGTAAACTACCTGCTGGAAACGAATCCCATGCGTTTGGTGTACAGCCACCGTCTTGATGATTCCCTAAATCGGTTGTTGGGAAATATGTTGCGTTTGCCATATCAATTTGCACTCTGTAGTAACTTGGTTGCAATTGGTTTGTATCTTGTTGAAATCCTGAGGCCATTATACCTGCTCCTTAATTTATCATGTATTTATCGGTGTTTTACTTAAACACTATCAAAGCCAGCATAGCAGCCTGAACAAAAAAGCCCAATCCAATGGTTACAATGTTTAGTAGGTCCTTTTGAATGGTGGCTTTTAGGAAAAAGCAGAACAACCCTGCCCAACTAAACAATACCATGTCTACTGGAGGCATTTTTTCAGTTAAACCGGTAAGAACTGCTAGTTCGGTTGGAATAGTTGCTAGGTGTAGCAGAATAACTGCTACCCAGCCCATTGTTTCTGCACTAACGTGAGGAGCATGTTCTTTAACATTTTGGACCCACAAGTTTAAATCAAAAAGGTCATAGACACTTTGTTTAATTTTTTCTGCGTTCATTTTTAATCCTTAGTTATAAAATACGTGATGGCCAATTTTGGCCACGGGTTTTTTGTTCCAGCCTGGCTGTATGTAATCCCCATGAAAATATAGGGCATTTTTTAAATCTGGAAGTCTAAATCCTTCTAACAATACTTTTTTAGCCACTTCCATTGATTCAGTGTACATTGGTCCGTTCATGGGTTTCATAGCACTAGGACCTTGACAGTACCAACTAAATTGGCACATGACTTTTTCGTAGACTACATTCTTTTGGTAAACTACTTTACAAATATCAGAAGGGAACTGTGAGCTTTCTGTTCTGTTGATTGTAACTTGAGCAACTGCTACTTTACCTTCGAAAGGTTCAGATCCTGCTTCGTGATAGATATTACGAGCTAGACAATCTAATTGTGCTTGTCTCATTTGTGCTGTAATTGGGCTTGCGTTTTCGCGAGCTTCTTTTAAATGTTGAAATTTTAATACAACAACATGCTGTACTGATAATGCAATTGCTAGTATTACTAACAAGTTAATACCGATTTTGATAATGCGTATCATTTTTGTCTCCTTTACGCTGGATTAAGGGATTCGCTAGGTCCCGCTTTACATGGCTTCGATACATTCTCCTTATGCGTTAAAAGCCTAACTCTGTTGTACCCCAAACCTATGAGGTACAATAAGTAATTATCCTCATTTCTCAGAGGAAAAGTACTATGTTTATACTTATACACAGTTTAACGTCTCATTCGAGAAATGTCAACTGCTTGTTCATCGCTGAAAACCGGCACTGCGTTGCTTTTATGCATGGTTGCAATGCCTTTTACCATAGTTCCGGTATAGACTTTTGGTGCAGCCAGTGTAGCATTGCCCAAACCGCTGTTCAAACTCTTAAGATGAGCGGTTGTGTTGCGACCTTCGGGAATACTCAAACTGTAATTACCGGTCAGACTGGGAGCCTTCATAGCACGAGTTCGTTTCTTTTCTTCTGTTTCAATACCCCATTTTTTCTGGAGCTCTTTCCATGAATCTTCCAATTCTCTAGCCTTTCTTGCATGTTCTGCTGAAGCGAATTTCTTTTTGCCTTTCTTTTTGCCTGTAGTTGAATACATGGGCGGTAATAGATGCATACTCATTAGTAACATCCAATCATTGTAATATTTTTAGCATTGTTGGCAATCCAAGCACCGTACTTTTTGTGAAATTTATCATATGGCTCACCTAACTTGTTAGGATCCAATGGTAAATGATAATAACTAAGCCAGGTTTTAACTACCCCAGTTAGATCTTCTACTGACAAATGCCCCATGGCCAAATCAAGATAATTTTGAGCTTCTTTATTCACTTTGTTTTCTGACTTTCCCTTCATATCTTTGCCGCAACTATGAGCAAAGTATTGTGCATCAAATTTTAAACAATTCCAAAAATCTTGCTGATCTGGTGTCAATTTTAACTCCAATAGTTTAACAATAGCTAGTATTATACTAGATTATGCCAACTGTGTCAAATGGGTTTATACTCGAAAACTTTCTCCGCATCCACATTCGCCTTTGGAATTTGGATTGGTAAACTCGAATCCTTCGTTGAGTCCATTGCGGACCCAATCCATAGTTAATCCATTTAAGTATGGTTCATCTTTACGACTTATGATTACAGAAAACTCAGGCTGAATATAATCAATTATACCCTCTTCGTATTGATAGTCATCTACATATTCGAGCACGTAGGCTAACCCACTACACCCTGTAGTTTTAACACCTAATCTAATACCAACACCTTTGCCTCTTTTTTTAAGCAGTTGTTGGATTTTCTGTTTGGCTGTGTCGGTTACGGTAATCATCGATAGCCGCCTTTATTGCGTCTTCTGCGAGGATTGAGCAATGGATTTTAACAGGTGGAAGAGCCAACTCCGAGGCGATGTCGCTGTTTTTAATACTTCGCGCCTCGTCAAGAGTTTTTCCTTTGACCCACTCTGTGACCAAGCTAGAACTGGCGATCGCACTTCCACATCCGTATGTTTTGAAACGAGCATCTCTAATAATACCATCTTCATCTACTTTTATTTGTAATTTCATGACATCCCCACAAGCAGGTGCACCGACCATTCCGGTTCCAACTGTAGGATCTCCTTTTTCAAATGATCCTACATTGCGTGGGTTTTCGTAATGGTCGACTACTTTTTCGCTATATGCCATATTAGTGTAATTGTATCTTCTTTACCAGCCCAGGTGTAAAGTAATCGGCAAATTTAGTGTAAACTATTTGAGTTGCATCAGCAAAACGAGCTTGTTCTTCTGCACTCATTTTAATAACTTCTATACCATCAGCTTCTGCACGTACTTGAACTTGCTCAACATCGTCGATACTAATAGCACGTTCATAACGAGCGGCTACTTGAGCACTTTCAGAAACAATAGTTTGTAGTTCTGGACTCAATGAATTCCAGAAATCAGTACCAATTAGGATACTTGTTAGGAATAAACTGTGTTCTGTATGGTTAATATAATTACTTACTCGTGCTTGATTTAATGCATAGATACGCGGGTATGTGCTTTCTCCGACAGTAACATTTGCATTGCCTAAATTATCTGTCAGCTCTTCTAATTCCATCGGAACTACGTCAGCTCCTAATGTTTTGAATGTTTCAATAGCTACAGGGCTAAAACTTGTACGTAATTTTACACCACGCAAATCTTCAATACGGCTAACTGC
>Ga0208738_1000222_pt1 | contig 17372 bp, 26 predicted proteins | sample CryBogCBE21Jul09_FD_184561 | JGI IMG/M metagenome (GOLD analysis project Ga0208738, IMG submission 184561) | Freshwater microbial communities from Crystal Bog, Wisconsin, USA - CBE21Jul09 (SPAdes) | ecosystem: Environmental > Aquatic > Freshwater > Lake | place: Crystal Bog, Wisconsin, USA... | reverse complement strand
GTATTAAAACCTTCTGAGTTATAAAACATTTCTTTAATTGTGTTAGACATAATTTTTAAATTCTGGATTGGTATCAAAGAAACTCTGACTTCTAGTTTGATCTAATGCTAAGTTAAAGTTTATGCAATCTTGCCATTTATTACTATGATCGGTAGCCCACATGAAATTAATAATGCCGTCTATTTGTTTAAGTGTAAGATCTAGCAACATAGGATGTTGTTTTACTAGTTTATAATCATCTATATACATTTTAGCAAAATTTAAATTAACAGTTGCTTGTTCTTTAAGATATTCAGGCAATACTTGTATCGATAACACATCCGGGTAGTTAACCATATTAGTGTAAAATACAATACCTAAATCATCTAAAAAATATTTAATCATTTTGTCAATAGTCATGATATTGCTAACTTGTACAGCAACAGCACCGACAACACGACTTACATTAGGTATTGTCTGTATTTCTCTAATATTTTTAACAACTTGATTCCAATCGCTGTTACCACGAATGTATTCGTAAACATCATCAATACCGTCAAGACTAACATTAACGGCAACACTTCTAAAATGCGGCCAATAGTCATGTACAGTCCTGCCTTTGCTAATTCCTAATGTTGTGCCATTTGTGGCATACTTAATCTCAATTTGATGACCGTAAGGTTTCAGCATATCGAGTATACGATAGTGCTGTGGATCCATCAAAGGTTCACCGCCGGCAAATTCTACTCGACGGAAATACGGTAAGTTCTTTTCTAAACTAGTCCACCAGTTGGGGTTATCTTCAAATTTATCCAATAGTGGTTTACGTTCAAGGTTGTGATCTGCAACTAAATTATAAATTACCTTGCCGGTATCTTTGTAGTATTCTTTTATCTCTGACCAATCATTCCAACTTGTACTATCACCCGGATGACACATACGGCATTTTAAATTACAGAGATTATTAAGTTTAAGTTCCATAGTAGGAATCTCAAACGGCATTTTATAATCTGCTCCTAATTTTTTTAATGCATTAGGATATAACTTAATACGAGCTTCTGGAATTTTATCAGTAATATGCCGTTGTCGTAGACTTTCAACACCTTGGTCTTCTAATTTAAAACAAGGTTCGCATTCAGGAGGTCTTTCTCCTTTTAACACCTGTTTACGTATTCTACGTATTGCCCTATTATTCCAAATTTCTTCTAGAGTATTATCCTGTATGAATCCAATAGGATGACTACGACAGCATACTTGTATAGCGCCATCTTCTCTAGTTGCCAATCCTGTAAAAGGATGCATGCAGAATGTTTTACTGGTTTGCGGCATATCTTATTAAGGGACTTAGTCCAACGGGTTGATTATTCTGTAAGGCTAGGTAAATGCTTTTTGTAGGAGTTAAATTAAAATCTTTACATATTTTGTAATATATATCACCATAGTTATTCCATAGGTAGTCGTAAGGCAACTTACGCAAAAAATATAAACCTATCATTACTGTTGCTCGTAAATTCATATTAAAATCATTCATAGTAGTGATAGCATCTGGATTTGAATTTTTAGTCCAACGTAATCCTACGCGATTCCACCCCAACCCTAACCCTTTAGACAAACTGATACCAATACTATGAATAGCAGGATGCCCGACATCGAAAACAATGTCCCTACAGCAAGTGTACCAAGCCCCATCAACGTGAACAGGTATTTTTTTCTCCAAGCACTCATCTAATATCTCCGTCATGTTTTCATGTATTGCTCCGGTACTAGGAAATGGCATAGCAATTACTAAAGGAACTTTTTCTTTTAATGATTTATATCTTGTTCCACAATTACCTAACCTATCATGATATCGATAGTCTCCAACTAGTACCTGAGGTTGCCCTTGCATGTATATATTATCAATAAATTGTGTGCACCCGTTTATAATATCAACCCTGCTAAAAGAGTCAAATCCTGATAATGAGTTTAGTTTGCTACCAAATATCCAAGCAGTCATTTCTTGTTTAAAATTAGTATAAACTTGATTTGAAATATCTTTGTCTATTTTTCCAGTCAATACATCTTGTATTAGTTGCTCAATGAATAGATCTACTAGAGGTTGCGGCCTCTCGGTTTCTAACCATTTTATGTCGTAGCTATCCGCTCGTTTAATTCTATCCATGTTTTATTTACGTAATAATACTAGCACATAAATATTTCTATGCTAACTCCTACCAATTATACAATAGATACAAAACTATTTCAAGAGGCTTGTCTCCAATTACCTCAATCAGGCATGAAAACAACTATCAACCAACCTACCGGCAATTTCTTTTATGATCCGTGGATTTTAAAGGAAGAGTATAAAGGTACAGTTTGGGAAACACTATATAACTCATTACCCGAATCTAAGGGAGAAGCTCGAATCATAATTTTGGATCCGGCACAATGCTATCAAAGCCATGCTGATATTGATGATAGATATCATCTTAACATACTAGGTGAAGAATGTTTTTTAATTGATCTTGTACATAAAAAAATGCACAAGTTAGAACAAAATGGAATTTGGTATAGCATGGATACTAGTTGTATTCACAGTGCCGCAAACTTTGGCCGGAGTGCTAGGGTACAATTAGTTATTAGACACTTATTAAAAACCAATAAATTAATAATCCCTATACCAATAACAATAACTACAACATTGGGTAGTTTAGACCATGCTAGGTTTGTATTTGACAACACAATAAGTCCTTGGCTTAATTCAGCAAACAAGCATGAGTTCATAAATGATTTTTCTTATACCCCTGAAAGAGTAAAGTTTAATATAGAATACAATAAAATTGATAGTTTAAAACAAATGTTACCAAAAGAATTTAAAATAGTATGATTACTACAGATTGGAATTACCTTTATAAAATTGATTATTTTGACCGTACTGAATGTACTACTAACTTACTGTATACTCCTCGAATAAATCCTGAACGAAATGTGTTATGCATGACGTATGATGAAACAGAAAAGTATCAAAAATCTAGCACTGGTCTTACGAAGGATCTTGTAAATTTTTTCTTTGAACGAGAATTGCGATATTTGGAAATATTTCAAGATCGGACTTGGGCTCCAAAGATTTTAGAAGTTGATAAAGAAACTAGATCCGTATTCATAGAATTTAGTAATGAAACGTTTAATCATATTATTATGAATCCTAGTCGCAATCTAGATGAAGAATGCCCAGACTGGAAAGAACAAATCTGGAATATAATCAAAGATATTGATAGTTCAGGATATTATAAACTAGCATTGTATCCACATTGTTTTTTCTTAGACAGTAATAAACAAGTTAAGACTATAGATTTTTATTCAATTATAGAAAAAAATAACTGCATGCTAGAGCGTAGTAAAATAGAAGGAATGATTGGTAAAGACTCAACGGGTCGTTTTGATGATTCTACAATAGATGGTATGGTAGATTTTAGCGTGTTTTTTAAAAAAACTATGATGGTTCATTTGGATAAAAGATGGCCGGACAATCCGTTTCCAAAATTTTATTTGGACTTAGATAACGGTTGAAGGATCAAAAATTGCATAATCCGACTTCTTACTTTGATACTAATCTTTTAAATTTAAAAAATTCAGTATTTCTTAATTCTTACCATAGGGTTGATTGGAATAAAGTTATTAAAGAATTGCCCAGAGATGGTGTAGAAATAACTACCGATCCTTCTAAATGGAACATGGATAATCCTGAGTATGCTAAAATTTATAGATTGTGGACCGAATCTAATTTTAATATTAGTGCTGTTAAATGGATTAATTACTATCCAGGTAAACATTTTCCTGAACAACTAGTTAATGACATTGCCAGATATCTAAGAGTGAATGTACATCGTGCGTGGATTAGTCGAATAGATCCTGGATATTTTGCTCCGTGGCATTGGGATGCCGATGACAATGCTGCTGAATATTTGACTAAAGGTATACCTAAACGTTATAGTATTATACTATGTCCTCCTACACATGGACACATTTTTATTATTAATAACGATTACATATACAATGTTCCACAAGGTTCAATTTTTAAGTGGAATAATTATCAAGATTGGCACAGTGGAATAAACGCAGGAATGACTCCAAAATACATGCTCCACTTATTAGCATATTAATCATACATTGTTATTTGTAAGGTGTATCGAGTAGTATACCCTATATTAGCTGGTCCGTGTACGATCATAGGATCGCTCCATTCAAACAAGTCACCAGCTTTATAGTTTGCAGCTATTTTATCATCATATACAAATATATGCCCAGGTTCCCAATCTTGTAAAAACATTGTATAACGTACAGGATTTTTAACTTCTGTTAGTTGGGGATCGATATGCATTGCTTGAAACTCTCCTGGATATAACATTACAAACCACCAATTAATATTAGTTCGTTTTTCAGGTACATCAGGTAATATAAATTTAAAATCTTGCATCTCTTTTGATTTAGGATTCATCTGATGAAAGAAAAACTTATTATTAGAATATCCTGGACGAGCCATTTCTGTAAACTTTTCTAATATAGGATTGCCCGTCCACCTATCAGGTTGCCATACAGGAGTGCTATCACCTTGACACGAAACAAGGTGCTCTATTATTTTCTGTTCCTGTATCCAGGATTTATAATTTCCTATATACTTCATTTAAATTTAATTAATATTTGTTCTAAATGTTCGATAGGGGAATTAGTTTCTAAAAATACCAAATCACTAGTTCCGTCATTTCTAATTTCTGTATCAACATCCAATGTATTCAAATAGACTGATCCAGGTACTAGTAAAACTTTTGTAACAGGATCAGTATGAGAAATTAGCCAGGATTGTTCGTTAGAAATTATAGGCATATATATTCTAAAATGCGGAGGAGGTGTTGATAAAAATTTACCCAAGTAATCTCCAGATGGATATACAAACACAAAAGAACGATATGGTTGTTCAACAGCATCTAACATACTTTTTGCCCACCCAAATACTAATTTAGTATTCTTGAAATATTGAGGACCTTCATTGTGCGGATCTAAATCGCAATGGTAAGGAAATGAAAGATCGCTATAAATTGTCTGCAACCCCCACCCGTGCATAGCATCTAATTTATTTTTAGGATCTATAACATTTGGATTGTTATGATCTTGTGTATAGTACCAATGTAAATCATCATGTTGCGATAATAAAGTTTTATAATAATCAATGGCGTGTTCTACATTGAAATTAAGTTTAGTTAATGTAATGATCATATCTAATTTATTTTTTAATATATGTGCTAAAGTGAAAAGTTAGTCTAGTAGTATTTCCTATGTTGCAAGCACAATGAATTGCTTGAGGGTCTGTATAACAATAGATATCTCCCTTTTCATAGTTAACTAATACTTGATCTTCGTACATAAAAATATGACCAGGCTCCCAATCTTGTAAGGCCATCCAGTACCTTTTAACATCATATAAATTAGGATCGTAGGTATGCGGATCTCTATGTATAGGCATAAAGTTTCCCGGATTCATTTTTATAGCCCACCACAAATATTTGCGATTGTCTTCAAATGGTATTTTGACATCAAACGGAAATGTATCTGGTTCGTATATATACCAATATACTTGGCTAAGATCATAACCGTGTTCTTTAGCTTTTCTAAATTCTTCCGAGTCAGGGTTTCGGCCGCCACCTGGTCTTGGAGTACCGTTGTTGGCCAACATATAATCTATATACTCTTGTCGTACCCAGTCTGAATAATTACCGATATATTCCATTAATAACTCTCTATGTGATCAATACCTAGTTGTTTACGGAATGCGTCTGTGAACTTACCATCAATACGTAGTCCGTAACTTTGTTCCATAATACGTTCACCACCATGCCAGTCGACATCATTCCACCATGCGGCACGAGTGTTAAGATATGTTTTATCTTTAGTTTCAGGATCCCACAAATAAAATGCTTTCTTTGTGTTAGGGCGTATGTGTATAAATTCATTGCGATGTGGCTTAACAACGTCAATGCCGTTTTTAGCATCTAAGTCTCTATGTTCAAATGGTATACCATCTGCTTCACAATGAAAGAATATAACACGCCCAATCTCTTCAAACACTGTACCTACTAGGCTTTCAACCCATTTAACAGTTTCAGGAAAGTATTCAGCTTCAGAAGTTAGTTTGCGTGGAGCAGTTCTATCATCCCAAGAACCTTCTTCCCACAAGTAGTAGTAAATGTATGGATCATATGCGCCCATGGCCATCTTTAGATAACGTGTGAATATATTGCGTTCTTGAAAGTTTTTAAAATCCTTAGGCATTAATGCTAGACCTGCTTGTTTAATAGGACTGTCGTTAGGCAAATCTAAAAACTCACTCATGGCTTTGTATATAGGCTTCCAATGCGGAACATAACTCATGTTGTCGAATGTAAATCCAGGAGCCATCCACGTACCTTCTTTAGCATATGGTCGAGCTAGAGCAAACCCTGATAATATTTCAGGCTGTAGTTGATCAAACTTATTCATATCTAAATATGGAGACATGTCTAAATATGTTTGATTATTAATTCCTTTTATGGCCATAATTATCTATGTACTCCTGTGGTATTGTATCGTATAGAGGTAAACCTTTGTTTAATGCGCCATCTCTTAAAATAACTTGATGCACTAATGGACTTGGCGGCTTGCCTGGCAAAATATCTGCTATTGCTTCTGTTTGTATTTCTCTTAAGTCTAGTGTTTTAACATCAGGCCATTGAATAATTTTAATTAGCAATCCGTTAATTATAACAGGATAATGAGCCCTATTACCGCTAGCAGGATCTTCTTTATAATCCCAACCTTTTCTTTTGCTAATTTCTTTAGTTGCGTTAATTAAATCACTTAAAAATATTTTAGGGGATCCTGGATATCTACCAATGTCTGCTCCGCACCTAACTCGATATTGTTCACAAATATCTGTACCAAATTGTTGTATTTCTTCTAAACAATATTCTAATTGGCCTAGATCTTCTAAAGTATAACTTATATTCTTTATTCTTAGCCCAGCAGATTTAGCATTTTTAATTCCTTCCATTTGTTTACGACGAACAACATGTCCTTGATAGTCTGGATGATTAAGACCTACAGTCCACATTAAATTTTTAAAATTGCTAAATCGACTAGTGTATTCATTATCTGTTAAATTAACACCATTTGTTAATATCATGATGCCACGCGGTTTTCCAGATAATGATTGTATAGCCGAAATTAGTTCAGGAAGATCTTTACGCACAGTAGGCTCTGCTCCTACTAGTGCTACTGGATATCCGTCATCGGGCCATGCACTAATCAAATTTAATAGATCATCGATACTAGGATCTTTACTGTCAGCGTCTGGCATTTGATAACAATGCGGACATTTTAAATTGCAACGATTAGTAACTTCTACAAAATAACTTTTTAAAGCATGCCTATTGTAGATGTAATTAAGATAAAATTCTCCATTAGGCTCTACTAAATGTTCGCTTTCTCCGTGCCACTTACATTTTTTCCATAACCATATTTGTCCATCACGTTCAAATCTAATAGCCGGAATGTGTCTGTAACAATGCTCACACAGAGATAATGTATCTTCTAATTTATTCATGTCTATATTTTTCAGGTACTGTATCATACAGCATCAGTCCTTTATTTACAGCTTGATCTCTAAGGATGACTTGATGTAACAACGGGCTCATGGGTTTTCCTGGAACAATACTTGCCCAGGACTCACTTTGTACTTCTTCCAAATCGATTGTACGTACATCGCACCATTTAATGAATTTATGGTCAACACCATTTATGCTAACAGCATAGTGTGTCCTATTTCCTGTTCGATTGTTTGGCTCCCATGACCAATTATTATCTAGACAAAATTGTTGAGCAACCTTAACTAAATCTGACAAATACAATTCATTAAACTCGCCTTCAGGAACTCGACCAATATTTACACCCACTTGTATTCGAGCATTAGAGCAAACTCCTCGTTGAGCAAAGTCTTGCATTTCTTCTAGTACATCTTTTAACTGTGCAAGGTTGGCCAATGTATAAGTTAATGTCTTAACTTCTAATCCTAGTTTGACACAATTTTCTAATCCCTTCATTTGCTTGACTCGAATATTGCCGCCGTTGTAGTCTGGATGGTTCAAACCAAATGTCCATTTTAAATTCGGTATACCTTGAAAGCGTTTTACATAATCCCATTTGGCAAGATATACTCCGTTTGTTACTACAATGATTGTTCTAGGTTTTCCAGGCAATGCTAGAATTGCTTTGATCAACTCTGGTAAGTCTTTACGCACAGTAGGCTCTGCTCCTACTAAACTTATTGCTAGTCCGTTGTCTGGCCAGGATTGTATTTCACTTAGTAAATAATCTATACTAGGATCTTTACTTTTATTGTCGGGCATTTGATAACAATGCGGACAATCTAAATTACAACGATTGGTAATATCTAACCAGTAAGAATTTGGTTTACGTTTTTGATACTCTTGGCTTTTGTAAAAATCTGTGTTAATATCTAGTATAGCTTCTTGATATCCATGTTTAGGGCAAGTTTTGCCAAGCATCATCCGACCATCTTTTTCGAATCTTGTTGCTGGGATGTGGCGATAACAATGTTCGCATAATGATATTGTATGTTCTGGCATAATATTTTCTTGACTATTCTTCATAGTTTTGATCTGGATAATCAATGGCCGCTCTGTGTAGCACTCTGTTTTCTAAAGAAACAAATTTCCATCTCTTATGCACACCTAACCACTGATCGCTTATTACGATGTCTCCGTCGTCCCAGTCGTGATGGTATATGTATTTTTCTTGCAATACATGATTCCTTAAAGGTTCTATAATTTCTTGAGATTCATTTCTTGTTAATCCTTCAAAATAATCTATATTATATACTGGAAAATATAATCCCGTTTGACCTGCATTGTTAGTATAAACAAAATCAAATGCATGTCTATTATTGACCCATGATTCAGGTCGATGACCATCTGCCATCAAAGGCTCTTTAACAATCAATTTTAATTTTTTTAATTTTTCTTTTGTAGTGTTATCTAAATCATTATAGGCAAGTATATTGTTATTCCACGATGTTCTAGAATCAGCTGTTCCTTTAACACCGTAAAGCCATATAATAGGACTACGTGTTGGATCCCATGGCAAATTATTATGCCAATCAAAATCTCCTATCTTCGCTCCTATTCCGGTTTCTCCGTGCTCGTTTAACTCAGCTGTTACACGACAAATTATTCCTTCTGGATCTACAGCACAATGTTTGAATTTAAAATCAGAAGGTTTAAACAGAGGTTTGGGATTCTTAAACATTTTTAAGATCTTTAACTCATTTTCTAAAGATAGATTTTGTTTTTTTGCAACTACACAAGTATATTTTGCTACTAATTTTGATAATTGATTTACATCATCTTGAGTAAGAAAATTAAAATCAACGTCATCTAATATAACAGTCCAATTATTTTTGTGTAAGTGGTAATTCATTGCTGTTCCTTTTTTATACTTATCGTTTTATTTTTTTGAAAATTTTAATTGTGGTAAATATTCAATGGATTTTAAAAACCTTGTTGCCGCAGAACTAAAATTAGACATAGATTATGATAAACTGGCAGAAGAACTTTTGCCTTTAAAAAAGTCTCCAAAATGTCTTCCATTTACACATACCGATGATTACGGAAATGTAGGATATGTTTATTCATTATTTTTAAGATCTAACCCAACTATTGAAAGCTACAATTTTAGAAAAGTTAAATCTGCAGATTTAAACAAATGGAATTGGGATAATGACCTGGATATACCATATACTAAATCAGTTGTTAGTAATTTGCCGTTTAATAAATTAGGAGCTATTAGAGTAATTTATTTTTCCGAAGCACCTGCTCCTCCTCACACAGATTGGGATGACTCAACAGATATAGAAAACTCTCTAGGTTTGAGTATTATTCCATTGACCGGAAATACTTTTTGTAAGGTATGGGACGAATCAAACCAAACCCATAGAATAATTTCAGGCAACGCAATGTTATTAAACGATGCATTTAAACATGAAGTTCCTAAGTCATCGGGGATGCGAATTACAATGCGTATATTTGGAACGATAGATTATGAGTGGTTCGTAGATAAGATAGTTGCTGAATCGTGTTATTATTCGATGTAGTCTTAATTTCCTACACTTATTTTATTTGTTGCTAATTATTATACTATGAAATATTATTACAATAACGTACCAGGACAAGGCTTATGCCGAAATAATTTAATATATACAAGCCTCATAAGTGAAGATAAAAAATTATTTTGTAAATGGTATCATAATGATACTGAATATCATAAGGGCAAAAATCAAGTAGTAGATCCTGACAAGATGGAGGAAAAATGGATACGTGAAGTAAACTATATAACCCAAATGCGTAATGCTTATCCGGATCTAGTTCCAACAATTACAAATATTGATTTAAAGTCTCGTAAGTTATTTTTTGAAATCGATGGTCCTGATTTTTGGGAACAAGCAGGATGCGATCAAGCAAACTATGATTTAGTTGTTCCCGACTGGCAAGAACAAATGATTGAGATTATTAAAACTCACAAGCGTATGGGTTGGCACAAGTATAGTATGCATCCTAGTAGTTACTTTGTTGTTGGCGGCAGATTAAGAAGTATTAATTATTTTTTTACCTATCGGGATACTGAACCTAATATTAGTATTAAGGATGTCGAAAGCCATATCTATACAACACGACAAGATGAAATGCGTAAGCACTTAGACGCATTAGGGATTAAATGGGATGAACCGCAGCCTTGGGCTGTTATGGATCAATTGTGTTGGGAAAGTTTTAGAACTAATTATCCTGATGAATTTATTGAAAGAGTTAAATGTTTACTATAATACCTTGGTCGGAAGATTTGAATCTTACTGAATTTTATGCTACAGCAGAAGCAAAAGGATTTACGAATAATTCTAGTCAAAAAATGCTAGTAGACAGTCTTGCCAAAGAAAAACATTGGGCTGTATGGATTCTATATTACCATGATAAAGCAGTTGGAAGTGTAGCTGCGCATAGTTTTCCTGAAATGGGAGAAGATGCTTATCGAATTGCAGCACGTACTTGTGTTTTTTCAGATCATATCCCGATTCCAAGTATAAGAACTCGTAATCAAATAATCACCCATCAGCATGTAACTAGTCAGTTTTTAATACCTACTTGTATTGAATGGAGCCCGCCTTGGGCTAATCTGTATATTACTAGTAATGAAAGTAGTGTAGGTACACAACGACTAGTTCATAATATATTCGGGCCTGCTATGGAAGCTACAGGACAGATGAAACGTATTAAAGAATTAGACTACAGGGGTAATAGACAGACTGTCTGGGAATTGTATGCTGATAAATTTTTAAAAGAATTAGAAAAAAATCCCAGATGGGATTACTTATAATCTTGATCGGGGAAATCAAATACAGCACGATGTACCATACGTTTTTCAATCCCTTCAAATTTCCAACGCTTGTGTATACCTAGCCATTGTTCGCTAATAACTAAATCACCATCTTGCCAATCATGATGATAACAATATTTTTCTTGTATTGTAAATTCTGCTAACGGCTTAATAATAGCTTGACTTTCTGCAGGAGTCATTCCTACAAAACTTTCTATTTGTAGGAAAGGAAAAAACAATCCAGTTTTTCCAGCAATGTTTGTGTAAACGACATCTGGATTATACCCGTCAACTACCATCCCAGTTGTACCTGCTTTATGTACTGCATGGTCTATACCTTTCTTGGCACGTATCTTTAGCGTGGATAAAAAATCTTTTTGTGTTTGATCTAAATCATTATATGATAAGATGTTATTATTCCAACTTGTTCGAGATCCTGCGGTTCCTCTAACTCCGTATAGCCACACAATTGGCTTACGATCTTTTCGATAAGGATGATTGCAGTGCCAAGTCATTTCATCAATGTAACCTGCAATTCCTGGTGTACCATGTTCATTTTTTTCGCCAGTTACTCTTGTTATTACTCCGCCAGAGTTTTCCACATACCATTGCTTGTATCGTTCTTCGGATACATGTTCTTCAACAAATACTTCTGGATTTTTAAACATGTTAATAACATGCATTTCTTCTTCAACTGTCAAGAATTGATTTCTAATTACAACACATGTGTTTGAAGCAATCAATCTGGCTAATTGATTTACTTCATCTTGTGTTATAGTTTTTAAGTCGACATCGGCTAACACCGTCCAGCCATTCTCGTGTATAGAATAATTCATAAATGATCCTTTCATTTATATATCATTCGTTATCTTTTGAGATTTTAAAACTGAAATATTATCAAATAGAATTAACCAATATACCAAGTTGTTCCGTCGGTCCAGACTGGAACATTGTATGTTCCACCACTAGTGTACGTAGAACCAAATGTATTTGTTGTAGCATCGGATACAAATGCCCTAGCACCTTTTCCTACAATACTAGCACTTGGTAATGGATGTGATGGACTTGAATATACAGTTGTGCTAGATATTGGACAACTTAATACTCCTGATATACCAGTAAATGTTACAAAATTAAAACCACTGTTGTTATTCGGGACACCTATTTTAAATACTCCTCCAGGAGTACTATTAGTCATTGTAGCGCCTGAATCCCACGAAGAAATTAAAGCTGTCGAAACTGTATTTTTGTTTGGAGATCCTGTAACGAATCCTCTAAATGAAAGAACAAATAACTGATCGCCAGGCCCTGTAATTACAGGACTAGACAATGTTCCTTTAGACGAAGAAAATGCCACTGTAGGAATGCCACCATTCACACCAGTTGTAATACCAGTTACATTTAAAGTACTTACATTACTGCTTGATAATGCTAAACTGCTATTTCCAGAAATAGTTAACCCGGACGAGTATAATGAACCGTTTGTTCCAATATTACCAGTTGCGCCAATGTTGCCAGAGATAGTAATATTACCAGTTCCAATAATATTATGACTATTAAGATTTAAAGTGCCACCAAGGCTTGGAGCAGCATCTGCTTCGACAATAGTATTAGATCCAGAAACTTTAAGTGTTTGTGTTACGTGATCGAATATTAACCCAGTACCGGCTGCAGAAGATAGTACATTTACACCTCCAGAACTTGCTCCATCACCTATGAAAAGTTTTTGAGTATCTGTTGTATAAGCTAATTCTCCCTGATCGAGTAGGGTTGTTTGTCTTTGGGCGTCTGTTCCGCGTCTAATACGTAGCGACATGGGCTATCTCCGTTATTCTATAGTGTATTTATTCAATAGAGATAGAAGCGTTAGCCAAAAAAATAGGGCCCTGAGGCCCTATTTAAGTGCTACTATATTACATAGTAGGACCATTTCCGTTCCTAAATCCTACGCTTCCACCTTCTGCTTCGATGTTTTTGATAACATCTTCAAACAGTATTGGTGCAAAATCAGGAGTTTGTTCCACGCAAACACAATAGTAACGAACATCGTTTTCATCACTGTATAGAACTTCACCAGTTCTAGCATCTACTCCACGGGCTTTTTTAACACGATTTGCGTGTAAGTGTCCGTGAATGTTAACACCAAAACGTCCAAGACTTTCTGCGTGAACAGGAATATGACTAAGGATCATACCGTTCATAACGTGATAGGCTCTAAGTTCTCTAAAGTGTTCACGATAGTCCGTGTCCTTAAAGATATCGTGATTACCACGAATCAAAACTTTGTCGCCGTTAAGTCTGTGCATAATGCTTAACGCTTTACGATTGATGACAACATCGCCCAAATGATAGACCTTGTCAGTGGGTTTTACCCGTTCGTTCCACGCCTTAACCATAGCTTCGTCCATTTCCTCAGCTGAGTCCCATGGACGAAGTTTTGTAACACCATCGTTACGTGTGAAGCGACATACACCAGCATGTCCAAAATGCGTGTCGCTTACTAAGAATACACTTGGCATATTCGCCTCCTTTCTTTAAAATAATTAACTAGCCAGCCAAATTTTTGTAAATCCTTCTTCTTCAGTCGGTAATTCAAAGTTCTTGACCATACTTTCAATTACATCTAACGGAATAACTTTCCCTGGACGACTGTTTAATCTGCGTAATAACTCGTCAGCATCTGGACTTTTGAACACTACAGCAATATGCTCGTAGTCCGGCAACATGGCAAATTTTTTAGCACGACTTTTGACAGTGGTACTAGTTTGATCCCATACAATATCTTTGCCGATACTTTTGGCTCCGTTGACAGCGCCTAACATACGTGCTACAGCCGTAGGCATGTATTCTTCAAATACTTCACTGTATGTTTTTCCAAAAGATTCGGCCCATTCTTCAACATACTGATCAGTAGATATCCAGGCACACTCGTCAATCCACTCTTGATTCTTTGCCCAAGTACTTTTACCACTACCTGGAATTCCTATCAGTTGATAACACTTAGGCATTAATGCACCATTTCTTTTTCGTCTACAGTACATTCAACAACCCAGTTATTGAACTCAGTGAACTTGTTTACCTCTACACCCAGCCCAACTGCTTCATTAACAAAGTGCTGTAAGAGAGCATTGTACAACGCATCGGGCATGGTGTCTTTATCAAATTTAATTTTCATGCTATTATCCAATTCATTTCTTCTTGGACCTCAATGCTCTCGCTTCCATCGTATTCGTGGATACGAAAGGCTGTTCCTTGAGGAATCCATTTTACAACCAAATCTTCTACACCGCCTGTGTATGCTTCCGGAAAACGCATATTGACATAAGTCAATGCTTCATCAATTTTGCCTTCATCTACGTATCCGGCCAGCACAGGATCAAATACAAGTTCGTCACCGTATTCTACATTGTTCCAAGTGTACCAACCAGCGCCAAATCCAGGGCTGTACACCACAGCTACTTTTCTATCACGTATTAATTTTTCCATCACAATAATCCAACCATTCTAAAATATTCATCGTGCGGTACATAGAAATCCGTCTTTGGATCCCAGTACTTGCCTTCTTTTGGATCGTAGTACAGTATACGTCCTGCAACTAAAAATGGACCTTCGAGTTTAGGCAAAGGACCATAACCTTGATACAAGTCCGCTGTTTTACCTAAAATCTTAAATGCCATTTTCTGCTCCTCGTTGTGTTTGTATGTATTAATTATACTGTCTTTTGGTAAACTTGTCAATCGATTGCTCTGCGAAATATCAATTCTTGTTTGGCAAATGCTTGTACTTCCCAAGGTTGTTGTAAATATGCCACACTACGACCGTAAAATTTACCCTTCCACCGTTTGCCTTTTGGTGTTACTTTTAGTGTACCTTTGGCGAACTGTGCTACATGAGTTAATTCGTGTGCTAGGGTAACACCTAATTCACATAGATTACTTTTTGGTTTCAGCACTACTAGATAAGTGTTTAAACCGTTTAAGGGTATACATTCACCTGAGTGCTCAATTTCTTTATCCAGTTTAATCTGTAGGAATTTACGGCTCTGTGTCAATTTAAGTTGACTGAGCATACTGGGTAACAAGGTCTCGATAAACTTTTTTGTCTTAGGACCCGCTTCAATATAGTATTCCATTTCGCTCTCTGTTTTGTTACTATGCATATATTATAGCATCAAACAGTATTTTAGTCAACTGTATTTTTGTAAGTAACTATTTGAGCCTAATAAATAGTTTACCGTTTGCAGGAGTCTGTGATAAGTCCCGGAACGGCCGCGGGTGTCGTATAATGGTATTATGTTAGCTTCCCCAGCTAGTGATAAAAGGTTCGAATCCTTTTTGCCCGCTCCATTTATTAATTATGAATATACATATCTTTGGACATAGCATTTGCAGAAGAAAAAAACAAGATCAAGCACCTCATTTTGTAGATATACTATTTGAAAAATACAATTTGACTGATAATTGTTTGCACCAAGTTGCCAATATGTCCGAGGAACGAGCTTTGTTCTTTTTAAAAAAAATTCCTAAACTTAATACTGTTATACTTTTTCACGGTGTACCAGCTAGTATTTTTGTACCGGCAATTGATAGAGATTTTAATCCAGAAAATATGGGAGAAACTTGGATCGATAGTAATCACAATGTTAGGCGTTATCCTAACAGAGATCAATCAACATATCAAGGAGATCAAGTTTTGCCTTATCAGCATGTTTCTCAAGGTGCAATTAGAGCTGCATACGATGAACATATGAAATATTTTTATACTAGAGATTTGCAACGTAATAGATTTTTAGGAGCATTGATACAGATTGATCAATTCTTAACACATAAAAAAATTCCAGTTGTACATTGTCCTTTAAAAAACACAATACCAAGCTGGTTTAAATTTTCTAGTGGAATAGTTGATTACGAGTTAGCCAATCTTCAAGATTATAAAATTCGAGAAACTGATATGTGGAATCATGTGTCTCCTGAAAAGAACAAGTATATTGCTAATAAACTTATCGAATATATTAATATGTTAAATGGAAGTGCGGGTCGGATTTGAACCGACGGTTTTAGAGTTTTGCAGACTCTTGCATTGGGCCACTCTGCCACCGCACCGTTGATCTAACTTGGATCTTGAACTTCACTACCGGGTAGAATTCTATAAGTATCAGTTAAATCTTCAACTGTACTCATTTCAATAACAACACCTTCTTCGATACACTCCAATTGATGCGGTACTAGTGGTGAATTGGTCCAAGTATTACCTTCTTGAATTAGTAATTCAACCTGTTGTGCTGTTTGAGTATTAATAGTTCGAACTTTAAATTTTCCACTTAGCACATACCAAGTTTCTTCTTTGATCGCATGATAGTGCATGGCACCTTTTGCGCCTGTATTAAACTTTAAAAGTTTTCCGCAATAATTGGAATTAGAAACAAATGTTCGTTCTTGTCCCCAGGCTTTTTCTATAGATCCTTCTAACTGCATACTTTTCCCAATTTAAAATGGTAGGACGTGACAGGTTCGAACTGCCGACCTTTTCCGTGTAAAGGAAACCTTCTACCGCTGAATTAACGTCCCAAATACTTTCCGCTACGATCAATATGACGATCGCGTGGTTCGTTAAATTTAACCTTCTTCATATAAGATGCATCTAACTCGCCTGTCATAAATTCCAGTAATGCCGATACATTACTGTGAACATGCTCAAATTTTTGACTAGATTGATTTTGTCTACGAATTTCGCGACTACGTGCCGCGGCCATAATTACTAGGTCAAATCTACCACCTGCATTTTCTACACATTTTTCTGTGTCGATTTCTGTGCCGCGACTTGCTTGCTTGATCATATTATTCCTTTTATGCTGTGCGTTTAACTAAATGATAACCGAACTGTGTTTGAACTGGATCTGTAACAGTACCTACATCTGAATTAAAAGCTGCTTCTTCGAA